>Ga0214542_1005320_pt1 | contig 24561 bp, 12 predicted proteins | sample CNSS1metaG_FD_160096 | JGI IMG/M metagenome (GOLD analysis project Ga0214542, IMG submission 160096) | Root nodule microbial communities from cowpea collected in UCLA plant growth center, Los Angeles, California, USA - CNSS1 | ecosystem: Host-associated > Plants > Roots > Nodule | place: USA...
ATATATATATATATATATATATATATATATATATATATATATATATATATATATATATATATATATATATCTATTTGGAAAGATATTGTGTCGTGTAACTCAAGATGTAGTTTGAGGCATGGCGGTTGGTCTTCAATAAACAAATATTTACACTGTAATTTTTCTCTCAATTCATGCCTCCTTACTGCAACTGTTACTCTTACTGTTTCTTAGAAGTTCAAGGGTTTAACTGTGACACTCCATAAATCGGGCTTTTATACATTGTATTCTGTTACAGTTCATATTTAAAGAAAAAAATCTTGATCTGAGTTGACTAACTGGTTGGACTATTTTTTATAAACATTTTGTTACAAAATGTATACTGTGTTTTTTACTAATGAATTGTATCAACTTTTTGTATTCATTAAATTTTTAATTTTAAGTTCTATAAGTTAATTTTAATTAGAGAAATTTATATTACTTTATTTAAAAAAAATGGATTTTTTTTTTAAACTAACAATTTCACATTCTGGAGAAATTATATAATATGTTTTCAAGTATGATAACATTTGTCTGTATAATCATCATATTCCCTTTCACTAGAATTTTCTTTGATTTGTGCAGAATTTTGTGAAAGAATAATGTTTGGGTATTCCTATATTTCCTACATGCATCCTTTGCGTACAGGTAAAAGACAAAAGTATCTTAGTCTTTGTTTAAAAAAATTATTCCTACGCCTACATCTCTTGCACGGGTGACTTCAAGTCCTTGCTGTTGGTGTCAACAGAAAATTTTCGCTCCCACCGGCATAAGGTGCTTTAAATAAGTATTTCAAAGTGGATTATCCATAAAAGAATAAAAAAGTATATTTGAGTATAGATTTTTTGGAAAGAAAAATTTGGAATAAATCTGTAGATGAATGAACCCAGTAATATTTTAGGTTAAGCAAATAAAAGTAATTTACACTAAGCCTTCCGGAATGGTTATGATATCCAAAATGTTGAAGTGTTTGGATTAGGTCTCTTAAAGTAGTAGAGTTCGTTTTTTTTTGCTCATGTTCCAGGATATTGAACTTTTGTTCCAGAAATGACATTCCTTGAATGTTTAGGTTAGTGTTGTGTGTTTTAGATGAACTGTTATGTATCTTAACAGAATTGACTTGATTTGATTTACATATTTGTGATGGTTGGGACAAGTGCAGTTGAATCTGAAGCTGAAGAACAAGAGAGACCAATTGTTTTTGTACAACGAAAAAGGATGGCGCGCATAGTTACATCAATGACTCAGAATGTGTGATAGTTGGAATCACATTAGTTATATTAGGCCATATCAGAGGGTGTGTAAATATTATTGCATATGTCAATCATGGATCAAATTTACACTTAGATTAACTTAGATCAACTATGGTGTGATGAGATTAAACGAGCTTGGAAGGAAAAGAGACACCCCAATGAGACTTTACAAGGAATATGGTCCAAACAAACAAAACAAGAAAAGAAAATAGAAAAAGAAGAAATAAAGGAATCATACTAAAGAAGGATGACAAAAGGAAACAAAAGAAACTTGAAAAGGAGATTAGAAAACGAAACAATCTTTGCAAAAATTATAAAATCTTTGTTTTTATATACAAAATATTCTAGAAGGATCTAGAAGACTCTAATTTGTTCAAGAAATATACATGAACTGATAGGACTGCTTAGTAGTTAAGTTAGTGTATGAACCTAACTATCTAATGAATGTTGAAAATTTTTTTAACCTTCATTATTGTATCTCACACCATTGATGGGTTATATTTCCTCTTAGTTGTGGTTGTTTTACCTTTTTACCCATCTTGAGAAGCTTTTTGAACCTTTATTCTCTCATAAAAAAGGTTTTCTCATAAATAAAACACTCTAGAATTTGAATGAAATAAGATTTTTTATGAGATTTTGATATTTTAAGAGGTTGATATTCTTTACTTGGACTCTCATCTTAGAGAATATCAACAATTGACTAAAAATACGTTACATGTTACAATAAATTTCTAAGTAATGCATGAAAAAACATTATATTCATGCACTTACTAAATATTTGTCTAATCTTTTCCAAAAACATACAACATTCTAAACGTAATTTAATCACTTTTGTCTAATTTTAATCTCAATGATATATCTTATTCTTATGACTTGTAGAAAATTACAATTTTAGTCCATTTTGTATCAATGTTCAAATGGTTTATGATTTTTTCAAATTTGGTGAGAAGAAACCATGGATGATATAGAAAATGTCATATTGAGTTCAGTGGAATATTTGAAGACATCAAGAATTTTTTCAACATTTTAATCATTTGGATGTTGATTTCAATCTATAAGAAAATATGATATGATAACAAATAGAATAAATAAGATATAAAAAAAATAGAAAAAACGGTTGTTGTGTAAAAGAAATATTATTCAACGAGATTTGCCATATATATAGAGAAACTTCTCCGTTGACACTTTAGGTAGAGAGAGAAAAAAAATTAATTTCTTTTTCTGTTAAATTAACTTATGGATGAACTAGTTTCAAAATATATTTCTTATTATTTTATTTAAAATTTGTTATTTAATTCTTAAACTAATTTTAACTTACAATTCTCTTTTTTCTTACAGAACTGTTTATGTCCATTGTCTTTTTTTCTTATACAATTTTAACTTACAATTCTCTGTTAAACAGACTCTTTAACAGCGAGGCATACATTGTGTTGTATGCATAACTTTAATGTTAAAAACACAACCTTTCCTGTACGAAGAGCAGTGATAGAAACAATATGAATCAAAGATGGTCATTCCACTGTACGAAAAGCAATATACCCGAAAAGCAACCATCATTCTAATGGTATAAAAATATTATTAAATTATTTATTCTTTACATGATATTTATTCGTACATGAAAGATTACCTCCCATTTGTGAGTGAAAACCAGTTGCTTGTTGACAACCCAAACAGAGAAAATCTTTTCCATAATGCTGTTCTTCAAGAGTACAAAGTTCTCACTTTGAATTGCTATGGTATTGAAGTTAGTAGAGAAACACCATTAAACATAACATACCCTCATAAACATATGTTGTAGCCGTGTCTATTTCCTTCTAAATCTTCGAATAGCACACTGAATGACAGCAGCCACAATGAATACCTGAGTTGAATTCACCTTCTTGTCACAAAAAAAGGAAAAACTCAATCCAAATGTTCAAGTCATGAAGTGGGCACATAACGAGTCCAAACAAGCATAGTATTCAGGGAAAGTTCCGAACTTGGTCATCATCAAGGACAACCTTAGTATATGTCTGATGCAGAACATGCCAAACAAGATAAAAAAAAGTGCATAAACTGCAACTCAAATGTGCAAGCTACCAGCTACAGTATCAGTAGCCAGCAGAAGCTGGTACAAGAGGAATGAGTTCCATCTGACTGGTGTGTACCTACAAAGAGAACGAATGTGGCAAAAATTGCATGCCATTCTGATGTATCTGTTTCATACTTTCAGAAAGCATTTCAAATTTCCCATTATGCATAACACAGCAATCCCAACAATAAACTTAATATCATGGGATTGGGGAATCAACATTCAAAATTTCAAAACTATATACATCCCCTCTTCAACCTGCTTGACTGTACAAAATAATTCAATCATTTTCACAAACAATTTCAACTATGGGGGGCACTCAACTTGCACTGCAACCATGGCAACCTCCTCTCACCCTTGAGAGAGATGAAAATCTCACGGGCACTGGAGTTGTTCTCAAACAAATCCAAAGCAAGAAAGTAGAGCTGTTCATCAACACCTTGCAACTCATCCAACACCTTAATGCACTTGCTTATGGAGAACCTGTCCTCATTCTTCAAAATTGCATTGGCCCTCATCTTTGAAGCAGCAGCAATCTCCAGCATGGCATCCACAATGGCATCACCGTTAGCCTTGCGGCTCCGCTTCCGACCACCGGAACCAGACGGCACAACAACCTGATGACGCTTGTGTCCATCCAACATATGCACGTCTTCACCAGAGCCAGAAGAACCATCTTCATCCACATAAGCCATTGCCACTGTAATAAGTAAAATTAATCACATCACCATTCAAAGTTACGGCCATGGTTATCCTAGCTAATTCCCATCGCACAGTACAATTCACCAACAATGGGAGAAACCATCACACCGAGAATTCAAAACCAGAGAAAACAAGGAACCCTGAAGCTAATTCTCACTGAGCGCACAAAGTTCAACAGGCCCAGAATGAAAAGAGAGCATTCTTAATGTACGGGTAGGATTACAATGCGATTAAGGAAAAGGAACGAAACATCGTACCGTGTCGCAGCGCGGATTCCACCAGATAGAATAAATAAGCTTTGGGGGAATGGCGATCTTCTTAGAGAGTTGGTCACTAAAAACGCATTAATCAAAGTTCGTACGATGCGTGAAATCACTGCAACTTCGAAAACCCTAACAGGAAGAGGACACCGAAGGAAGAAGACAGCGCTTTTATTCCGTTTTTTTTTATATTTAAACGGTTATACCAAAAAACTATGTTTTTGTTTTGCTCTTATTTAATAATGTTTTTTTGTTATTCTTTTTACTTGCTGCATTAAAAAAATTCTCAAATTTCATATACTATTATAACATTTTATTTTTCAAAAGTTTTTTTTTCGTTCGAATATCATGCGAATCATTAGTATGAGGGTTAAATAACTTCTTAATTACTTTTAAAATTGATATTTCAACATTCTTTAATGTTTTTATACTTAGCATTTAATAAATATAATGATTTTTTAATACCTACTATGTTACTTTTGAGTTAACACTAATTTACAGTTAATTTTGATAGTATCACAAAATAAAATACTTAACTATATATTAATTAAATAATTAAATGCCATCTTTGTTAATTTAAGAGTAATAAATCATTTTCTAGATCGAATTAATATATTTAATAAATATTCAATTTATTGAAAATTTTCGAAAATACTGAAATATTCCAATATATAAAGTATTACAAATTTATTTAACCCATAAGGTCAAACCTCAGAGGCCTGCATAAGTAAAATTAGTTTAATTGTTAACCAATCTTTAGCAGCACTAGCACCTATTAACTAACTGGCCTATTAGCTCAGTTGGTTAGAGCGTAACGCGAAGGTCGCAGGTTCGAGACCTGTATGGGCCAATGTTTTGTGTTTTCCTTTTTTTTTTCTTTTTTCTTTCGTGTTATCTCAGAAGGAATCTGTTCTGCACTTAGTTGTTTGTAAGCAGTGATTGAACCTGGTTCCAGCTTATGCTTAAAAGTTATTTCACTCTGAGCTAAAGCTGGAGTTGAAGTGTGGTCACAGTAGATGATGCTCCACTCTTCATTGCATATGGAACCAATGTGTTCCTCAGGGTCAGGGGATATATGCTTCACAAAGTGAAAACTTTCTGAAAAGAACCATCTTTCTTTCTTCTCTTGTCTCATTCCTTCTTTCTTTTGTCAAAGGGAACGAATAAATTAACTTCCTTTCAGCTGCTTCAGTTTATATATATACTCATTTGAGTACGGTTCTTTAGCTGATGAAGTTCATTGAATCTGTCAACTCTAGGAACATGTTTTGGCGTCTCCTTTTCTCTTGTTGTAGAAAATAATAGTCTCTTAGAAGAAGTTTCTGTCCCTGTTTTACCAAAATTAAAATTAACCAATCACCTGAAATCTTTGGTGAAAGAGAAGAATAAATGGTTGTCACTTCAATATACAAAAGGGAGTTTCTGTCCCTCCTTTAATGAACTTTTTCTCTTACTTTCCTATCTCTTCTTTTTCATCAAGTACAGATGGTTTACTTTTGGAAACTCCAAACACCGAGAGGATTTGGATGCAATGAACTAAACAACGAACACCCGATTAACTTAACCCACTTTTGATCAAATTTAAAACCATTCAAGCATCAAGTTTGTGAATTTTCTTATTTAATCTGTTCCTATTCATTTCTTCTTAAAGTAACTTATCTTAATAGCTTGCAGCTGTCGCACACATTGAATCTCAAAATTATAGTAATAATATAAGAACATTTTTAGTAAGATTAATGGTTTAAAGTTTTGAACCACATTTTCATACAATTTTATTGTTTTAGTAATTTATTTTTGTATTTCTTATACGCTTAAATATAGTTGTAATTATTCTAAAAATTAACTAGCTTTAATTATTTTCTTCATTTTTTATCTCTATAAAATTTAAAAGTATTGTTTTTAGTCCTTATCAAATATGTGAATCTTAACCTTTATAAAAATAATTTGTTTAATTTATCATTTAATCATTTTAAATTACTATAAATAAATAGCATTTATGTTACATATATGTTAAGAGTTTTCTTTTTTTTTTTACGTGACAACCTTTTAAGTGCTATTTATTTGGAGTAGTATATTTGAACACTTTGTTTCACATATAAGTAGTTAATAACTAGTGACATATAATAAAGTTATAAGAAAATGGTGATATTTAATTTATACCAGTTAAAATCAAACTTAAGTTGTTTATATGATATGCTATAACCCATATCAAAGTTGTTCTAAAGTTGATAAGATTACTCAAACATATCTGTTCTAAATTTGGCATCATTAGCAGCATCATCACACACCATCTCAAATTATTAAGTAACTAAAAACTAAGAAAGAGAAGATGATCATCTCAGAATGTAAGAGAAAACACAAACTTTCATTGTATAAATTATGGGTATTAATGGTAGTATTAGATAAAAGAATCTATACATGAGTAACTGTCAGCAGCAAAGTGGCATCATTACAGAAGTGAGTTTTGGTAGTAGCATTCTAATTGGATCTAAACAGTGTAGTAGTAGGCTGGGAAAGAATCCCCAACAAAGTCATTCTAACATCAATCAAACTTTTATACAAACTCTTCACTCTTTCCTCAATAATTTCAACCCCATGTTCCAGTTCCCTGCAACTTATCTTCAGTCTCTCAACAGCATATTTCATCTCCTTTTCCCTTTTACCCTTCATCTGCTCCTTCAATTCTCTAGCTGCTGCCTCTGTCTGCATCAACAAAGATGACCAACATCTCCTTCTCTGCATCTTCTTCTTCTTCTTCTCCTTCTTCTCATCACCCCCTTCTGCTTCCTTTGCCAACTCCTCCAACATCCTCAACCAACAACTCGTAGCCTCAGACATCTTCATCAGGGGCAACCCACGTTTTGGATCAAACGATAGACCAAGCTCAACAACCCTGCAGGACATCAAGGCCATGGCTTTAGACCCACACATAACCTCACTCAGTTCGCTTTCATGACACAGCTTTTGCCGCAACATCTTCTTCAAACAAGACTCGCGCTGGTTCTCCATTGCTCTGCACCTCTTTTCCATGCTTTCACATGACTCCAAAAGCTCCAAAGCACGAGTTGTTGTAGGCTTTGCAGCACCTCCCCTATCAGCCAAACGCAAAACCACCCTCAATGACTCCACGTACTTGTTGATGTCTCCCATTTTGTCCATGAAATAATTGCATGCATCGAGAATCTCAACGTTGTCTTCTAGGTACTTGTCAACAGCACCACGATCAGCACAGTCTCTGTAACAGATTTTCACGAGAGAATCCGAGGCTATTTTCTGTGTGGTGATGGCAGCATCAAGCAACTGGGGCAGCCCAACTTCGCTTTGTGACCGGAGGGTGTCGAGCTCCGCCGCAAGTTCCCGGTCGAAGCGGGTTTTCTGCGGCAAAGGTGCGACCTTAGCCGGAGCTTTTTGCTGAAGGTGGCGAATGGGAAGGCCCCTTAGGATGGTTGGTGCTCTCATAATTGGTGTGCACAAGAAAGAACAATAGTTGGTAGAAAGGTTTTCGTTGAAGAGATGCATGCACATACAAGTTGAGGAATTGATAAGGTGGTGCAATATATTTATAGAGAGAAGAAAAAGACATGTGTGAATATGAGATTGATACTGATATATATATAAGGTGGGTTCTAGCTGCAACTGATATGAAGCAATGCCGTTGAAAGGGGTGTGGAGGGGTCCACTTCAATTCTCTTTTAATTTGCGGTGAACCAAATAATTGGAAGACAACGGTGCTTCTTTTGTTTTGTTTTTTAGTTTTGGTGAAAGTGAAATAGCTGTAATGAGAGTGCGTGGTGGATGAGAACACTACCACGTCACTCTCATGGACCCGCTTCTCTTCACCAATGTGCCTTTGCTTCCAATTATTGGGACACACTCTTGCATCACGATAAACCTAAGGTGCCACAAATTATTAGAACCCCAGAATACCCTGGTTACTATATGCTTATACAACATAATAATTAAGTAGTTTAACGTCAAAGCCTCTTGTAAAATATTTTCAACTGATAGTGTTTTTTTGCATTATAATATATTCGAAATGAGTTGCTGAGAGGAAAAGAATACATCACTGAGACGAATATGGAATATACTTTGAGAATGGTAGGCGCATAGCAAACTCTAACAGATGAATACTATAATAGGTGAAGGATCAAGTTTGCAGGATTTTGCTCAAGATACATAATGGAAATCGTATAATGAGAAACTTTTTATATGGTGTCAGAATGATATAAAACTGCATGTTGCAGATGTAGGCATAAATTGATTTTTAACAATGTTTTTTGTTTTTAAATTTTTAATTTAGAAATTCACTTTTCTTTTTATTTTATATTTTCAATCATTTCCTCAGGAGCAGTAAATCATAAATGTTTTATCGTAGACATAAGAAAACTCACAAATAAAATTAGATAATGTTTCTGTAATTAAATAATCCCTAAAAAGTTGGTGTGGACAAAGTTGGGCAACTCACTCAGACATAGTCAGCGGTGGAACCCTCCACATTTCATGCACCACGAATCTAACATTTGCTTACATTGTCCCTTTGTTCGCCACGTTTTATATTGATTTATATTTTATGTATGATATTTATCTTGAGAGAATCTTTGATAAAAAAAAGTTGTTAGAAAATGTCCTAAAAATTGTTACACTCAAAATCTATTTCCGGATAAAATTGAACAAAATAACAAAGCTCCGTCTTTCTCGTATATTTTTTAACCGAAAAATGCAAGAAATAAAACTTCAGGGTTTTCTGTTAGGTCCTTAAATGAAATCTTCTTTCTTCGAAACAAGAATGTATAAATGTCAAAAGAAAACTAACTTAGGTCACTATAACATACATTTTCAGTTAAAGTGACTGAAATTAATTTCAGTAAAATCACACTTGACAGTTTATAAAAACCAGTAATATACACTAAACAGAGGTCGGTGCTTTCTTTTTTCCAAAATCATGAAAACTGAAACAATTATGGAAAGATGTTGAAGGAATCCTTCTGCATTTGTGTAGTAGCAAGTAAGAGTAAGTTCATATATATATATATATATATATATATATATATATATATATATATATATATATATATATATATATATATATCAGTATGATGCACATATAATTGAAGCTATCAGGTTCTAAGTACAACAGTTTGTACAACAGGGTATACAAGGGACTAATGCATGCATGTGAATTTTAAAAATGGATTCTGAACATTTGTGGATCTGAATTAAGATTCGCAAACCCATCTGCATCATATATACAACTATTGCCAAATCTTCTAACCCTTTTGTTTCAGCTTCTGCAGCTGCAAGATTTTCTTATTAGTTTCCATGCACTTTTTCTCTCTGTTGCTTATTCATGAGTTTTATATTAAGTGAGGTATCTTATGAGTGATATCATATGATCATAAGTTTAACAAATCCAGAAACCTATAGCGATTTAATCTTTTTACAGAATGATAATTCACAATTAACAATAATTAACAATCTTTGATTATGGGGATGTGTTTTATATTAAACATTTCACAAATGCTACTTTTGAAATTTTATAAATGTGTTCTATTTTTTATCCTGATGGAATCCAATAACTTTAATCCCTATGCATGGAAAATTTTGAACGTTGATTATATGAATGAATGATAATTGAGAAGGGAATAAAAATTTGCAATAATTAAGTATTAGAACTTAGAAAGTTGTAATAAAACAAATGCATGCCATAATACACCATAATTGTAATTGATTCAATGGACCTGTCGTACAGCAATACGTACAAAAATATTTATGCATTGGTACTAACTGGAAAGATGCATGTATGTGAAAATTCTTAATTTGTCTCATTAATGGCAATTAATAATGCACCATACAAATTAAATGGGAAGTGTTCCAAATATATGACAACAACATTAAAGAATGCTTCTGGCATGGACATTAATCAAGTGAGGGTATTAAGATCTCAATTGAAGTTGAAAGAGCAATGATGGGAGTGGCTTACTCAGACATCTAAAAAAAATGGCTTGAACACCATGTTATTGATAGATGTCCAATTTTTTTTTTTTTTCATCGTATATAAAGATATAAGTGATAGCGTTATTTTTTACTTTTTGTTAATGTTAAATTTTGTGAATAAAATAAATTTCTCTATAACTTTTATTTTTGTTTAATTTTCAAATTTATCTTGTTTTTGCATTTTAATTATTTTATGTTTGTTTACCTCTAATCTCTATTTTGAATGTGTGAAATATGTCGATAGGAAACAATTATAGTGGAAGAAAACAAGCTAGAACTTGATTGGACAAAGAAAAAAATGATTTTTAAACAAATACTTACGTCGGAGGGCACTAGAATCGCGCCCAACACTGCAAACATGGAGAAAGGACTCACCCATAAGTATATACTGCCCTGGACCACCCCCGGAAGGCCAAAAAACCACCATTAGACATCAAGCTGACTCACTGGACGAAAATGACAGCCCAAAACTACAGTATTCGAGTCGTTAGGCGAAAATATGGCTCGTCCAGCAAGTTACAAGACAGAGAACATCAATTTTAGGACTCGCTGGGCGAGAATGTAATCGTTAGGCGAGAATATTGACCTTGATAAACGAATATGGTTATTTAATCATGTTTCTACGAGAGTTTTATTTCATTTCTCATTTTGCACGAATAGAAACACCTCGGGTGCTTAGGAGAGGCTCTTGAAGGCTTATAGGGGTGTTGGGAAACTCTCCCTTCTCCTTCTTAGGTCTTCTTCTTCATTCATGAAGGTTTTACCCGGAGAGGATGATGAGTTACGAAATTGGAGGCAGAGATGCAAATGGGAGGAGCAATTGGAGCATGAAACTGTAGTAAAGAACCTTTGGGAGAGAGATTGTTTTTACTTTATGATTCCAATTTCCTCCCCATTCTTCAATTTTGTAAAACCCTGGGTTATCCACTATGGAAAACAATTTTTATTTGTTGAGATTAGAAGTAAAACACAGAATTCTTATAAAACTATGTTGTTAAATATATATGTTTTTCCAGTTCAAGTTAGTGTTTAATTTCCATGCTTCATGCTTGATGTGGATTATTCCCATGCTTGATTTGTGATTCTTGAGGTGTTGGAAAATATCTTTAGAATCTAGACTTGAAATTGAATACCTAATGGATGATTGTATATGAATAAAACTTGGTTCATTAGTAATTTTAGATTCTTGAAACTAATGCATGATTTCACTTGTTGAGGAGTCAAGGGATTGGAACTTGATGAGTGATCATAGGCTCAAAAGCTCTAGGAATAGGATTTGAGTATTCTCGTGAGTTGATTGTAACATGAATATGAAATTGAGATAATTTAGAATGTATGAGAATGAAGTGGTTGAAGTCTAATCTTAACAAATAGTAAATACACTATGTTAATTTCTTGTTGCGCAACAATTGTTTGATAAAATACCAAAAAGAGTTTCATTGTGTTTTTGTGAACTTTATTGTCTAATTGAGTTATGAATTGTGAGAGTTGTCATGTGTTGCAAAAGTCCATGTGGAGTAAATGACATTTATTACTTGCTACATGCAATCGGTACACTTGTCGTGTTGGTTTTGCTATTAACAAGTTTTTGAATAAAAGTCATAGAGAAATTGATTTTATTCACAAAACTTAACATCAATAAAAGATAGAAAATAACGTTACCAATAAGACATTGTTAAGAAAGGTAAATCTATTTAAATGATCTTTGTATCTCAAATTTAGTTTCATAGTTACATTTTACACAAGTTCCATTTTCTTATCATATAAATATTTAGAGATGTCAAAAAAATTCGTAACAGCGGATATACATTGATAAAACCCGCAACGGGTAAGAAATGAACATTATAAATAGATATCTGTGAGTAACGGGTACGAGTATCTTTTATACATGCATGTTAATGGGGTGAGTATGGGGTATCATAGTAACCGTATCCATGGATACCCATACTAGTTAAACTCTAATTTAAATTATAAAAACGTGATTAAAATATTAACACATTCATTTTGAATGGATTATTTTTTATCAATATTGATTTTAAAATACAAACATTAGTAATATGCAATTCAACAATAACTAAATGAATTCTTTAGACTTTATTTGAAATTTATGATTAAAATATGTTATTTACAAAAAAAAAGCTTATTTTTCTACAAATAAATTACCCACGAAATACAGCTTTTCTATAAATAATTACCCACGAAATACATTTTATAGATAAATTGATATTACTTACATAATACCCACGGATGATGGTAACTTTAATAAAGAAAAAAAAAATTAAGAAATTACCTACTCATTGAGAGATTTACCTACGGGTGAAACGTATGTGGGAAAAAATAATCCATATGAAATATTGATTAATCCATAGGTAAAATAAAAAAAATTAATAAAAAGATAAAATTGTTTTAATCCTACACCCAATTCTTCAAAACTTTAAAGGTGTGTTCTTATGGGAGTGATGATTTGAGGGAGAGAAAGGATTGATTTGGATTGATTAGAAGGTGATATTTATATTGTTTTTTTTATGGATTTGAGGATGATTGTAGAATGAATTTGAGAATAACTTTTGTGAAATTAAAGATAAAATGTTTTAATAAATAGAAATTAAAGATTACTAAATGACCCTTATTAATAAATATAATATAAAATAATCTTTGGAAGAGTTGAAATAATATATTTTAGAGAAGATGTTAATGAATAGTTTTGAATAAAAAATATTATTATAACAAATAAAGAATAAAATGCATTTGGTATAAGAATAAATATAAAATATTTAATATTAAATAATATAGTGGTTAAATTAAAATGTAAAATTCACATTTTATTATTTATTTTGTATTTTTAAAATAGTTTTGTTTTCATCTTAATTTATTTATTTTTTCGTTTTATTTAGAAATTAACATATGAATTGAAAAATTCAAAACTTTTTTACCGTGAAGGAAATACCTGTCTGGGAAATGTTTTAGTTAATGTCCATTTTTTCTGCTTTTTTTAGAAGAAAACCACAATCTCACTATGGAGGTGCCCAAGTCATCCCACCCTTGTTGATTCTCCACCATCAACTAGAATCTTTTCTGCATACACATGAAAATAAGATGATGATAAAATAGGGTTATTATGGTAAAATATGGTTTATCATCTTTAAATACTCTTCAACCAAGATGGGAGAAGGAAACAATCTCGCAAATCCACGCTTCACATCACTCGCAAATAATTGAAAACGAACACAAATCCATCTTCGCTAATTCAATTCTCTTCAATAATAAATCAGAGTCTAAATCCCTGATTAACTTATAAAATCCACATTTCTCTCCACCCTCACCACCTTTCATATTTCATTATGGAATCTAAATCTATAGTATTTTTAAAAGACATTTTAAATTTATATTTGACTTTTTCTTTATATTCTTTTAATAGAGTATTGTAATATTTGGATTAAATTTGTTTTAGAAAGTGTAAGTATACTTAGAATTAAAGAATATGGAAGGGTAATGTATGTGTTGTATAAATTTTTACATATTATTCGATTTTAGAATTTTGACGTTATATCTACATCTAGGTGTATCCTTACTTTTATTTTGTTTATTTTTATTTTATTTCTCTATTAGGAAAATGATTTTCAAAGATAACAATATATAATGTTCTTTATTAATGATATTTTTTTCTCATCAGAAAAAATTAAATTATAACCAAAATAATAATGATAAATTTAATTAAAAATAATCGTTCATATATTCTCAAGTTAAAGAAGAAAAAAGATATCTCAAAATAAAATTTTATGTGAGTAATAATTAATCACTAGTAAAATTTAAGTTACACTTATTTATTTTTAAAATAGTTTTTTTTTCATACTTTTTTTTTTTGTAAAATATTTAATGATTTTGATAGTTTATAACTCAATTTTCTTATGTAATCAAAATTTACTATGAGTAATTTAGACAACTATTTTAATTTATCAATCTATCCAAATAAAAATGATAATTTTACCACAGTTAACTTTAATAATTTACAAACTTTAATTAATTATTCAATATTCATTTTTTTAGCGTCTTATCTATTTTTCATACTACACATTCGAAGGTAAGATAAAATATGTTATAAAGAGGAACCGATTATTTTTGACCTTCAGTTTTCTAAGGAACCTTTTTGACAATACTTATTTATATTTGATTTTTTAACAGTTTTAAAGGTAAATGTTTTTTAATTAATGAATTTTGATTTCAGTTACTAGTTTCCATCTCTTAAGAAAATTGTTTTCAGTTATATTATTATATTATTATGATATTGTGGTTGCATATGATAACATGTCAATGTATGGTTAAAAAAAACCATAATATAAATATTATTTATTTTGAAATGTAAGAAATAGTAATTTCATATTTTGAAAAAAAGAAAAACAAGAAACTAAAATCAACATGGTAGAGAACAAAAATAATATTTTAAAATCTTAAAGAAATAAAAAAACTATAGAAAAACTAAAATATGTTAATTCATAAACTAAAAATATATTTAAAGAATATCTGTATCATGAAATCGGTTCCATTCCGTTCGGCGGCACCCTACACTTTATTGTAGTGTTGCGGTGACCTCTTCTCTTCCGCGTTGAACTTCTTTGCAGGTAACCGATATATCCTTTTCATGTTTCGGAAATTTGTAGCGCAAAGTTATTATCTTTTGTTGATTTAGTGTTGGCGAATGAAGTTGAGGTTGAGGTTTGAGGAGATTGAACCTTATGTATGTGTAGGAAGCTTGATGCTTAGTCATGGATTAGAATTAGATAGTGTTGGTTATGGTTATATGTGGTTCATTTACCTATCATACAATACGAGTTTGTTACTTGAGTTGTAGCTTGTAGGCATCAGTCACGTGTTTTATGTTGCTTGCATAATCAAAGGGGCATTTTGCAGCTTAGTACGACACAGTACTAATAATTTCTTTCTTGACATTTGAAACTGAAACCCTTCACTATCAGGATTCTTATCATCAACTTTGACATTTCAGTGCTTATTGTTATTGTTAGTTATGATTGTTACAGTTTGTTCTCATGTGAACCAGGGTTTCTTTCTTTTCTTTTTGGTAATTAGATATCTAATTTTGCAGATATTAAGTTGATTACTTGGGTCAAAGTTTGATTTCTGGCATCTCTATCATGGCAACTAGTAAGTGCTGCTATATTTAGATTTTCCCAGTTCGGAAATACTTATTTGTCTGCATTTTCTAAGATTTTTTTTTTTTCTCTCCTTTAAATAATATACTCTATTATTACGTGCTTCCTGCAGGACTTCAGTTTGAGAATAATTGTGAAGTTGGAGTCTTCTCAAAACTTACCAATGCCTATTGTTTGGTTGCTATTGGAGGTTCTGAAAACTTCTACAGGTTATCATTGTTTTTGTACTATTGAAAATATGGCTCCTTCTAGATTTAAAGTCTTTGTGCTTGGTTTCAATTGGATGGAAATTGCCAAAACATTTTTCTATGAGTAAACTAATGTATTATGTACTGTTTAATAGTGCATTTGAGACTGAATTAGCAGATGTTATCCCTGTGATCAAGACCTCCATTGGTGGCACTCGAATCGTTGGTCGTCTTTGTGTTGGTAAAGTTTTTTTTTCCTCTTAGTTTCTTAAATCTTAGTGATTATAACTCCTTGCCTTGGATTACAAATCAGTTTGGGTTCACTTTTCTATAAACAATTTAGGAAAAGAAAAAAGAGGTAAAATGAATCAAACTTCTTCGGTAAGTTAAAAATAATATGTGCACTTCAGTTCTGTGAAATTAGATGAGAAAGCTTTTAAAAAAGTTGAGGTGGATGAATTGTTTTTAACTTCAGGAAAAAAATTGATTCGTTTAACTTATTTTTTTCTCCTACCATAAGTTTTTCTTGAGAAGTTGGATCTGTGTAATTTTTTTTTTTAGTGATGGATCTGAACTGTCACTTTATCTGTTACATTTACACCTTTCACCTAATTAGCTTACCTTCTTATTGGTTTCCAGGAAACAAGAATGGCCTTCTCTTACCCCATACCACCACAGACCAAGGTGTTTCCTTTTATTCTGCCTTTTGTTTTTATTCATTATAGTACTATATGAAACATATTATTGGTCACAAAGGACTCCAACGTGTATTTTAATTTGCATTGTCAAACTAATCTTACCAAAACTTTCTGGCATCACAAAAGGTTAAATATTTGTGTAGAAGATGTATATGCCTTTTCAGTTGCAGAAGGAAAAGGTAATTTAGTACAAGAATGACCAAAACTTAATGCTGTAGTCTTTGATTTTGGCATGTCGTGGCCTCGTGGATACTTGGTTTTCAAAGTTCACTTTTTAAATTGAACAAACTTTCAATTTTTGTAGAAGAGTTTTTGGTAGCACTAAACTTTAAAGTGCTATATATGTCATCCTATTTGTCCTTTGCCTCTTCTCCTCTACAGTACGAAAACAAATTTTAAGTGGTGCAAAATTAGATGGGATTCATTCATGATTCGTGCAAAGGAACTCTTACAATGTTTCTCAGAATTTGAATAGTGGATCAGATCATTAAAAAAATGCTTGTGTGATGATATCCATTTTTTGTGGCTTCAGCATAAAAAAATACTAGTTTAGTCACCAAATTTGAACAGGGTGCCCTGCTTTGATTCTGAAAACTTTTGCTTGGCTGCCTGCAAGCATTTGGGAATTGGGATCTTTATGGACACCCTTGGTTTATCCCTTCCAACCTTTTCTTTTATCATTCACCTGCTGGGGTTTAATCAGTTTATGTGTGAAAATGATCTGGCATATCCATTGTTTCATCTGTGTTGGTGACATAGAACTCAGCTTTAATTGTGATGTTGTACTGACTTGTGTACATGTTACTTGATCTGTTTACTGTCACTATTGCCGTAGAGCTTCAACATTTGAGAAACAGTCTACCTGATCAAGTTGTTGTTCAGCGTATAGAAGAAAGATTATCCGCACTGGGAAATTGTATAGCATGTAATGACCATGTTGCTCTCACCCATACTGATCTAGACAAGGTATTGTCTTATTGTAGATTAGTAGCCTTTTGTTTCATATACTGAACTTTTTTACTAATTTGATTTGGACAGTCATATTTGCATGTTAAATAGGGCACTGATAAAGACATGGCCAGACTGCTTGTCATTCTGATTTATCAGTTTGAATTTGATTTTTGCTAATGTAGCAAAGTATATAACAAGCAAAAGTAAGTTTCAAGTTTCATCTTAAAACCAATTAGTGTCAAGCAAAGTTGTCTAAGAAATATAACTGGTACCTTAAGATCTAAAGTAGGTGAAAAGTTTACTGGCATGTGGTAAGACTAGGTATTTGACCACTCTGCTCTACTATTGTTCACTATGAAATTTATGTTCAGGAAACTGAGGAGATGATTGCAGATGTTCTTGGAGTGGAAGTTTTCAGGCAGACTATTGCGGGTAATATTCTTGTGGGCAGTTACTGTGCATTCTCCAACAGGGGTGGTTTGGTAAGTACAAAGGTTGTCCTGTTGAATATCCTGGTCTAAAAACATGTATACTATATCGTAGCCGTACACTTTGTGCAGGTACACCCTCATACTTCCATTGAAGACTTGGATGAGCTTTCTACCCTTCTTCAGGTTCCTTTGGTTGCTGGGACTGTCAATCGTGGTAGTGAAGTGATAGCTGCTGGCATGACAGTAAATGATTGGACAGCATTTTGTGGTTCAGACACCACAGCAACGGAGCTCTCTGTGATTGAGAGTGTTTTCAAGCTTAGAGAAGCTCAACCTAGTGCCATTGTCGATGAGATGAGGAAATCACTCGTTGATACTTATGTCTAAATTTTTGTCACTAGTTGACACTTGTGCCAACAGCTTTCAGTTTTATCTCGGTTTTTCCTGGTAAACAGTTTGGTTTCTAAGATATGAACACATTTCAATCAGAAATGTGGTTTTCATTAATTGTTTGTCTTCTTTTGATTCAATTTTGTGGTTGTCGTCCATAAATCAAAGGCAATATATGGGTGGTTTTACGTTACGTGGAATCCCTTGGCTTCGTAAATAATTTATATTCAGTAAAGAGATAGATATCATGTTTTGATAATATTTTCCCAAATCGTTTTTTTATCTATATGACTAGCTTGAAGAAAAAAAAAAAGTTAAACTGTAAATAAATGAGACACATCAAATAATTACGCTGTTTGTTACTTCTTATATACAAAAATTTGATTATAAGTCACAAAAATTAACTTTTATTGGAGAGTTGCATATCATTTTTTATACAATTTTTTTAAATTTATTGATCAATTATTTTTTATCATTTAAATGTATGTACTTTTTATGTATTATAAATTTGACTACACACAAAAGTGACGGACTTGAAAAAATAAAGATCAAACTAGATAGATAAATAAGTGAGACATAATAACAATTAAAATAAAAACAATTCATTTATTTATTTCAAAGACTTTATTTTTATTATTAATGGCTATTTAATAGTTGTGAAAACATCATTTAGATCTATTTAATGTTTTAATTGTAACATATGTTAATATTAATAAAAAGTTAATCATAATATTACCGGTTTATTGGTGTTCATTTTTTAACTTAGTAATTTAAAAGTATCGAAACGTTCGGTTATTTTAATTAAATAATAATTCAATAATTTCTTTTATCTGTCTTTGACCCATATATTTACAAATAAAAAAGTATATTTTGTTGTTATGAAAAAAAAAATCAAAATTACAACATTTTGCATGCAATTTCTTTGTTCTGTACAGTATAGTGCAGCCATTTATACTTTTTTCATTATATTTCTAATTTTATGTTAATTTGGATTCTTAGTTATTGTTTTTTTTTGTTCATCTTTCCATTTTAACATACCTATTCATTAATAGCACAAAATTATATTTGTCGTGTAAATTGTGAATGGACGAATTAGCAATACTAGCACCTACAACATCATTCAGAACATCGTTCAGTTATTAATTAATATTTTTTTTTTTATCTTTCAAAGGATGTACTTCTTATGTACCACAAATTTAATTACAAGTTACAAAAATCAAGTTTGCACTAAGTGGCTATGACTTGAAGACAAAAATAGGCCAAAATAGATAGAAAAATAAGTGAGACACATTGAACAAATATGTAAAAAACTGCTTGTTACTTTTGTATACAATTTTTTATATTTTAGTAATCAATTTTTTTTATAATCTAAAGGAATGTACTTATGTACCAAAAATTTGATTACAAGCCACAAAAATAAACTCTTATTGTAGCTGGCTTGAAAAAAAAAAGAGGTCAAAACAGATAAGCAAATAAGTGGAGCACATTAAACAAATATGTGGAAAATTGCTTGTTATTTGTGTACAATTTTTAAAAGTTTACTAATCAATTTTTTTTATCATCCAAAGGGATATACTTCTTATGTACCACAAATTTGATTACAAGTCACAAAAATCAATCCTTATTGCTTGCACTAGGTGACTGACTTGAAGAAAACAAAAATAGGCCAAACTAGATAGACAAATAAATGGGGCACAATGCACAAATATATGGGGAGCTGCATTTTTCTTTTCGTACAATTTTTTAAAATTTACTAATCAATTTTTTTTACATATGAAGGAATGTAGATCTTATGTACCACAAATTTGATTAAGTCACAAAAATCAATCTTTATTGTTTGCACTAAGTGGCTGGGTTGGAGAAAAAAATAGGCCAAAACATATAGGCAAATAGGTGGGGCATAATAAACAAATAAGTGGGGAGATGCGTATTATTTTTCGTACAATTTTTTAAATTTTATTAACCAATTTTTTTATTTATTTATCTAAGGATGTTATTCTTGGGTTTCACAAATTTGATTACAAGTCAAAAAAATAAACCCTTATTGCTTGCACTAGGTGATTAGCTTGAAGAAATAAATAGGCCAAACCAAGTAAAAAAATAAGTGGGTCACAATAAACAAATAAGTGGGAAGTTGGTTGTTACATTTTGTACAAATTTTTAAAATTTACTAATCAATCTTTTTTTTACATAGAAATGATATCCCTTATGTACCACAAATTTCTTTACAAGTCACAAAAGTCAACCTTGCACTAGATGGTTGACTTGGAAGAAAAATAGGTCAAACCATATAGACAAATAAGTGGGGCACATTGAACAAATATGTGGAAAACTGCTTGTTACTTTGCATACAATTTTTTACATTTTACTAATCAATATTTTTTTTTTATCATCCAAAGGGATGTACTTCTTTTGTACCACAAATTTGATTACAAGTCAAAAAAATCACCCCTTATTATTTGCACTTTTCTTGAAGAAAAACATAGACCAAAAGTAGATAGGCAAATAAGTGGGGCACATTGAACAAATATGTGGAAAGCTGCTTGTTACTTTTGCGTACAATTTCTTATATTTTACTAATCAATCTTTGTTTTTATAATCCAAAAGGTACTTCTTATGTACCAAAAATTTGACTACAAGTCACAAAAATCAACCCTTATTGTTTGCACTATGTGGCTGGCTTTGAAGAAAAACATAGGCCAAGTTAAATAGGAAAATAAGTAGGGCACATTGAACAAATATGTGGAAAGTTGTTTGTTATTATGTGTACAATTTTTAAAATTTTACTAATCAAATTTTTTTATCATCCAAAGGATATACTTCTTATTTACCACAAATTTGATTACAAGTCACAAAAATTAACCCTTATTGCTTGCACTAGGTGGCTATCTTGAAGGAAAAAAAATAGGCCAAACCAGAAAGGCAAAATAATGGGGCACAATGCACAAATATATGGGGAGCTGCATTTTACTTTTCGAACAATTTTTTAAAATTTACTAATCAATTATTTATACATCTAAAGGGATGTACATCTTATGTACCACAAATTTCATTACAAGTGACAAAAATCAATCTTTATTGTTTGCACTAAGTGACTGTCTAGAAGAAAAAAATAGGCCAAATAAGATAAGCAAATAAGTGGGACACATTGAACAAATATGTGGAAAGTTTCTTGTTACTTTTCGTACAATATTTTATATTTCACTAATCAATCTTTTTATATCATCCAAAGGAACGTACTTCTTATGTACTACCGATTTGAATAGAAGTCACAAAAATCAACCCTTATTGTTTGCACTAGGTGGCTGGCTTGAAGAAAAAAAAAATAGGCCTAAAAAGATAGAAAATTAAGTGGGGCATAGTGAACAAATATGTGAAAAGCTGCTTGTTACTTTGTGTACAATATTTTAAATTTGACTAATTAATCTTATTTTATCATCCAAAGGGATGTACTTCTTATGTAAATAAAACAAAGGTTTCAACAAAAAAATAGGCCAATAAATATAGGCAAATAGTAATAAATTTTTTTTATCATCCAAAGGGATTTACTTCTTATGTACCACAAATTTGAATACAAATAAAAAAAATCAACTCTTATTATTTGACATAAGTGGCTGGCTTGAAGAAAAAAATAGGCCAAATAAGATAGACAAATAAGTAAGGTAGATTGAACAAATAGGTGGAAAGCTGCTCGTTACTCTGCGTAAAATTTTTTAAATTTTACTAATCAATCTTTTTTTTTTTATATTCAAAAGAGATGTCATTCTTATGTATCACAAATTTGAATAAGTCAAGAAAATCAACCCTTATTGTTTGCACTAGGTGGCTGGCTTGAAGAAAAAAATAGGCCAAAAAAGATAGGCAAATAAGTGGGGTATAGTGAATAAATAAGTGTAAAGCTGCTTGTTACTTTGCGTACAATATTTTAAATTTCACTAATCAATCTTTTTTTTCATCCAAAGAATGTACTTCTTATGTACCACAAATTTGATTACAACTAATCAATATTTTTTTTATCATCAAAGGGATGCAGTTCTTCAGACAAATTTTAATACAAGTCAAAAAAATCAAGCCTTATTTTTTGCACTAGGTGGCAAGCTTAAAGAAAAAAAAATAGGCCAAATCAGATAGACAAATAAGTGGGGCACATTGAACAAATATGTGAAAAGTTGTTTGTTACTTTGCGTAAAATATTTTAAATTTCACTAATCAATATTTTTTTTATCATCCAAAGGTATGTACTTCTTAGGTACCACAAATTTGAATACAAGTCACAAAAATCAACCCTTATTGTTTGAACTAGGTGACTGACTGACTTGAAGAAAAAAAAAAGGTAAGAAAATATAGGTAAATAAGTGGCGCATAGTTAACAAATATGTGAAAAGCTTGTTACTTTAAGTACAATGTTTTAAATTTCACTAATCAACCTTTTTTTTATCATCGAAAGAGTTGTACTTCTTATTTTCCAAAAATTTGAATACGACTCACAAAAATCATCGCTTATTGTTTGCACTAGGCGGCTGACTTCAAGAAAAAAATAGGCGAAAAAAGATAGGCAAATAAGTGGGGCATAGTGAACAAATATGTGAAAAGCTGCGTGTTACTTTGTGTACAATATTTTAAATTTGCTAATTAATCTTTTTTTATCATCTTTTTTATCATCCAAAGACATGTACTTTTTATGTAGCAAAAATATGAATACAGGTCAGAAAAATCAACCCTTATTGTTTGCACTAAGTGGCTGGCTTAAAGAAAAAAATAAACCAAAAAAGATAGGCAAATAAGTGGGGCATAATGAAAAAATAAGTAAAAAGCTACTTGTTACTTTGCGTACAAAATTTTAAAATTTTCCCAAATAAATATTTTTTTTATCATCGAATGAGATGTACTTGTTAGGTACGAAAAATTTGAATACAAATCACAAAAATCATCGCTTATTTTTTGCACTAGGTGGCTGGCTTCAAGAGAAAAATAGGACAAAAAAGATAGGCAAATAAGTGGGACATAATGAACAAATATGTGAAATGTGGCTTGTTACTTTGCGTACAATATTTTAAATTTGACTAATTAATTTTTTTCTTATCATCCAAAGGATGTACTTTTTATGTAACAAAAATATGAATACAAGTCAAAACAATCAACCCTTATTGTTTGCACAAGGTGGCTGGCTTGATAAAAAAAATAGGCCAAAACATATAGCAAATAAGTGGGGCATTGTGAACAAATATGCGAAAAGTTGTTTGTTACTTTGCGTACAATATTTTAAATTTGACTAATTAATATTTTTTTTATCATACAAAGAGATGCACTTCTTATGTAAATAAAATATGAATACAGGTCAAAAAAATCAACGCTTATTGTTTGCACAAGGTGGCTGGCTTGAAAAAAAAAATAGGCCAGAAAAGATAGGCAAATAAATGGGGAATAGTGAACAAATATGTGAAAAACAGCTTGTTACTTTGCGTACAATATTTTAAATTTCCCTAATAAATATTTGTTATATCGTCGGAAGGGATATACTTCTTATGCACGAAAAATTTGAATACAGGTCCTAAAAATAACTTTTATTGTTTGCAGTAAGTGGCTGGCTGGAAGAAAAAAATATGCCAAAAAAGATAGGCAAATAAGTGGGACATAATGAACAAATATGTGAAAAATAGTTGTTTACTTTGCGTACAATATTTTAAATTTCACTAATGAATCTTTTTTTTATCATCCAAAGGGATGTACTTCTTATGTACCACAAATTTGAATTCAAGTCAAAAAAATCAACCCTTATTGTTTGTACGGGGTGACTGGCTTGAAGAAAAAAATAGGTCAGTAAATATAGGCAAAGAAAGGAGAATAGTGAACAAATATGTGAAAAACAGCTTGTTACTTTGCGTACAATATTTTAAATTTTCCTAATAAATATTTTTTTTATCATCAAAAGGGATTTACTTGTTATGTACGAAAAATTTGGATACAAGTCACAAAAATCATCCTTTATCGTTTGCACTAGGTGGCTGACTTGAAAAAAAAGTAGGCGAAAAAAGAAAAGCAAATAAATGGGGCATAGTGAACAAATATGTGAAAAGCTGCTTGTTACTTTGCGTACAATATTTTGAATTTGAGTAATCAATCTTTTTTTTATCATCCAAAGTCAGGGACGGATCTTCTTAGGAGCATGGAGGGGCTATGACCCCCCAAAATTTTGAAAATTTTTTAATTATATATATATATATATATAATATAAAAATATTTGATTTTTTTTAAATTGTAGGTAGTATATTTTAGAAATTGATGAAAATTAAATTGTGTATCTTTTTATTTTTTTTTATAAAGCATAACATTTAACAATAGATAATAAAACATAAAATTAAATATAATAAAGAATAAAAATATTTAGGTTTAATTTATCTTTTGGTCCCTGTTTTTGTCCAAAAGTTGATACTAGG
>Ga0214542_1005322_pt1 | contig 24550 bp, 10 predicted proteins | sample CNSS1metaG_FD_160096 | JGI IMG/M metagenome (GOLD analysis project Ga0214542, IMG submission 160096) | Root nodule microbial communities from cowpea collected in UCLA plant growth center, Los Angeles, California, USA - CNSS1 | ecosystem: Host-associated > Plants > Roots > Nodule | place: USA...
TAAATGATATTGTACTTAGTTATCATGATAAACAGAGATGAAGAGAAAATCGTTAACCTCTCATGCTAATTACCATGAAAAGAAAATCGTTGCCATGAGATTTCCCTCTTCTTCAAACATGAGATCATGTCTTCTTTATTTTTGGAATCCCAGGCATTAACGGGGGTTTTTGGAACCCCGAACATTACCGGGGGTTTTCGGAACCCCATGCATTATTGGGGGTTTTCAGAACCCCTGCCATTAATGGGGGTTTTTGGAACCTCAGGCATTAACGGAGGTTTTCGAAACCCCGGGTATTAGCGGAGGTTTTTGAAACCCCCAGTAAGTTGCGCTACTTCCAGGGGTTGCTAAAAATCCCCGGTAATCCGTTAGCCACGCTTGCTCTTCTGGGGAAATTTTAAACCCCTGGTAAAACCATTAGTGGGGGTTAAAACCCCCAGAAATGCCAAATATAACCCCCGTTAAAAATAATTATTTTTGTATGACAGTTCAATTTAAACTTATAATTTACTGAAGTAATAACAATTTAGATAATACATATTATTTACACTTCTAGCTTAAATATAAATTTAATGAAATTGACATATACTATAACTTAGTTCAACTATTATCAAGAGTTTATTTATTAAAGGGATTAAGTTAAAAATGAATTAATTTATTTCAATTAATTTTTGATTATAATAAGACTCCACTCATTATATATTGATAAATTCTTAAAAGTATTTTATTTTTTTTATTTTTTATATTCTTTTGTAATTTAATTGAAATAAATTGATTCAATCTTACTAATTTATAATATAATTAGAAATTATAAAACCGATTAAAGTAATACACTTTCATCATAAAAATTATAATATAATTAAAAATTATAAAAAAAATCAAATGATACAAATATAAAACCATTATTCTACTATTTAAAAACTTTCATCATAAATGAAAAGAAAAAAAAAATACTTCGTCCCTGAATTAAAGAATAATAAATGCTGAACAAATTTATTGTACTTGTAATTCTTACATCATAAATAAAGAAGGAAAATTTTCACTGGGTACCAATTGCTTTTAATTTAACAACTTCAAACAGGCAACCCAACACAAGTACACTTCGTCCCTCAGCATTACAAATTTGGTCAAAACACAATAAAGTATGGTAAATTATTAAAATTTTTTGAAGACTACCATTTTCTACATAATAAAAAGATGTAAGAACTTGAATTTGATGTAATAATTAAGGTTTGGAATAATTGAAAGTATTAACTTTTATTTTAGGCTATAATTCTTATTTGGTTTTTAATTGAATTACTCAATTAAGTCTCTAATTTTTATTTAGTTTAATTGAAATATTGTATTTGTAAAAATAATTTAATTAGGTTCTTTTAGTAAATGATGGATCTTAAGCATGATATACGGTCATGTTCTCCCATTTTTTTTTTTAACTTTTAGATTTTTCATATTAAAACTTTTTAAAGTTTGTTAAAATTTTTAAATCATATATACTATGATGAAAATCAAATTAAGTATACTTTTATGTTTTTATAATAAGTAATAAAATATAAAGTTAAATATAACATAGAATAAAATATTTATTAATATATATCTTTTATTTTATTTGTTTTTGTTTTTTGAGTTTTTTTTTTTATATTTTACTCATTTTTTATTTTCAATTTCTTTAGTTATTTTTGCAAACTCACTATTTTTATATTTATTTTATATGTTTTATTATATTCATGAAAAAAATATATTTCTCATTTTTTTCACTTAATAGTAAAATATTAATTTAATAATTAATATTTTTCTTATTTCATGAATGTTTGTATATTATTTTTTTATGAATATAAAAGAAAAAATAATATATTTCATGTGTTTTTTTATAAATAGTTTTTATTTATGATTTGATTATCAGAGTTCTTTTAGTAATTATTTCTCTAAATTTTTAATTAGATGATGATCAATGATTTTTAAATTTTAAATTTAAAAAAATGTATGTTGGTATTGAATAAAAGAATAGATTTATTTTTTTAAAAATAATAAAGAGGAAGTTCCAGATGAAATATGAATATGAAAACAAACCGACTCAATTTCTTTACATATCTCGAAACATAATACTGAAGATTAATTAAGAAAAATGAAAGGTGAAATATTTTATATTAATTATTTGGAACATGACACAATAAATTTTCTCAAAATATGAGAATATTAGATGAATAGAATTGATCAAATAAGCAAAAATTATTTAAAATAGAACTCATATGTAAAATAACTTAAATTTATAAATTTTGAATATATTATTTTTACGTCCTAAAATTATTGGTCAAGATCTTATTTGAACCATGTCACACTTACCAATAACAAATAACAATTTTACATTTCTATGACATAAATAACCTAATTAAATACTACAAATATGAAAATTTAATTGAATGATTATATATATATATATATATATATATATATATATATGAGTTTTTCATGACATTTGTGAGATAAATAATGTGTTTGATGTCACTGTATTAGTTTTATAAGATTTGTTGTATGGGTAAAAAGTTTCATATGATGTTTAGTTATCAAATCGAATAAAAGTGCACGCACATGTTTCTTTTCCACTAGTTTATTTTGTAAATTATGTTATATCTGAACTACTATGTTATATTATTTTAACACAAGTGAATAGTCAATATATTTAAATAATTAAATATATTTGTAGTCATAAATGTTAAAATCATATTAAATTTTGATATAATTTGGCCTTTAAATTTAAAAATAAATAAATATAATTCATATAACTTAATTATTATTGTTTACATCTTAAACGACATTTTAGATTAATGTATGAATTATTTATACTATTTAACACATTTCAACTTAAGTACTAATCTGTAATATTTTTTAACACTAATAAACAAAAATAACATTATTAATTTAAGAGGATTACATCCATTTATTTTTATAATTTAAAAACAAAAATATATTAAAATTTTGAACAAATTCAAATTATAATTTTGTATATCCAAGTTTAATCCTAATTAAAATGATCGATGTATCAACTTAGATGTTATGATTACATGATGTTTTGTGTTGGAAGTTTTACTTCCAACTATACTTAGCAATATTTATATTTACTAACCCTTCTATTTAGTTATTTTATAATTATTTCAATGTATATGTTAATTACTTTATTTAAGATAAAATCATAGAGTTAAAACATTAAAGGAGAAAGAAACATTCTATAGGCATATTTTGATTACTTGATGTAGAATGAAAAAACAGTCTTAAAAACCGCATAATACCCCTAATGGCTTTTATATAAGATGACTACAGTTTTAAATTCTAGGTTTGACTTGCAAGAAAGGAGACGCCTTACGCGACACGCACATTGTAACATTACCTGCCAAACCTTTGACACCATGGCAGAGGGTGTACATTGTACACGACACATTGGAGCATCACGGGTACTGTAACTGTTTCATTTACAACAAGGTTAAATTCCAAATCTCGTAACCTTTTTCTGTATATTAACCTCTCTTTCTCTCTTCACATAAGTAAACTAAACGTATCTGCGTTGCAACTTCCTACCACTATCTCTTCTCATTAGACCAATTCCTCTCTTCACATTCATCATTTCCAGCAAACTTTTCCTCCCACGCACCAAATTTTTCAATCCTCTCCCACACAATATGAAGCCTCGCACCCCTACCAAAATCTCTGCATCATGGATTCCCATTTTCTCTGTCTTTTCCTTCATACTTGGTATGCTCATCACAAGCAGGTCTCTCTCTCTCTCTCTCTCTCTCTCTCTCTTTCTCTCTTAAAGTCTCCCTCTATTGTAGATTCTGCCTCTTTAATTGTTTTGAGCTGTGAAGATGTAAGCTTTGGTTTGTGGGGCTTGTTTTATGAGAGGTTCCGATCCTGGGTATTTGTTTGACTGCAGGATGTGGGACCCACCTGAATCAAACGGGATGCTTATTGCGCAGCATCAGCAGGACCAGCAGCTGCAAGTGATCTCAGGGGACTGCGCGACCAAGAAGGCATGTTTCTCTTTCCTATGAAGTTTTTCAAAGCAAAGTGTTCCGTTTTGTTTTGCTTTGGGTTTTGAAATCTCTGTGCTTTTTTCCCATCAGATGCAGCCCAAGGATGCAGTGAGCGAGTTACAGAAGACCCATGAAGCCATCCAGTGAGTGCCACCTGGATTCTGTTTCAATTTCTCCAGATTTGTTTGAAGTTCAAGTTTTTTTTTTTTTTTTTTTCTAATTATTGATGTTTGTTTCAATTTCTTGGGGGGCATGCCAGAGCTTTAGACAAACAAGTTTCCATGCTTCAGATGGAGCTAGCAGCAGCTAGGAGTTCTCGTGAAAATGGGATCTCTGATTCGAATACTTCAGCCACCACTTCCGAGGATGGTTCTGCAAGGAAGAAGGCATTTATAGTGATTGGCATAAACACGGCTTTCAGTAGCAGGAAGAGGCGTGATTCAGTAAGAGAAACTTGGATGCCTCAAGGTAAAAAGAAATTAAAATCTGTTTTTAGGAGTCAACTATAAGGTCACAAAAGTTTCTAAAATTGAACCATATTCTTAACGCCTATTTTTAAGGGGGTAATTGCCCTAATCCATTTCTAAAATGTTGCGTTTGGTTTCACGTTTTGATCAGGTGAACAACTTCTTCAGTTGGAACGGGAGAAGGGAATTGTTATCAGGTTCATGATTGGCCACAGGTAATTCCAGTTTGGTCAACTGCGTGAAATTATCAAGACTATATTTGGTGTAGGGGAGAATTATAATGACACCTTTAGAAAATAACGGTACATTAGATAAAAAAATGGCACCTTTCAAATGGTCATGTGTCAACATTTTGAATGCTTACCTAGTTTCCTTAAAGAACTATGATTGACTACAAAAGTGGCTTCTAATATCAGTTGTCCTCTCTGCAGCCCCTTAATTAGTCAAAGACTCTTACAGCATATCTATTTTTAGTTGTCCCTTCCTTTGAAGTTTGAATCATATTATTGCTTAATCTATCTCTTAACATCAATACTCATTTTGAACATATCGACTTGTTTTCTTCGATCATTTTTCCTTTTCCGTTTCCTTAATGGCCTGTATTGTGCCTAAAGCATAAGCATATTCAAATTTACCACTTAAGATACTAGACTATTAGGTAGCATGTTTTTATAATACTGGTTAGGACCTTCACAAGTCAGAGTATGGGGTTAACCATGTGTGCTTCTTGCTCTATGATTTTTATCAAGTAATTTAGTTGATCTCCCTCGAGTTTATCTTTTGAATTTAGAGAATTATGATTAAATACATTGAGATTGTATGAACTTTTATCTTATGATGTGGTCTGTGTTGATAACACGCCAATCCATTTCTATACTGATCAAAATCTTTGCTAAAATAGGAGACACATCATGAGATGATAAGGAAATATGAAAACCTAGGAAATAGGAAAATTATTCCTAAGACATATTCTAAGTTGCTCTAAAATATTATAAGGTAAAATATTAATATTATTGGATATATTTTATATATTGTAACAGTTGGTATTCTGCCCATACATGTGAGATTGAAAAGGAAACTTATGAAACTGGTATTGATTTCCGTATTGAGTCAATATGAATATATTTAACTATTATGTAGAGAGTTATAGACTAAAATCTGCTTCATAATATTTTACCTATAAGAAGCACATTTTAGTCTAAAAACTGAGTTTTGGAAGCTTGATTATTATTACCTGTGCACAGGCAATGATAATTGTTCCCCTTTTACTCTGCACTCTTTGTGGAGGAATGGTTATCGTTACCTTGCCAAGAAACTTTTTAATTTATATGTACATTATCCTAAGTGAAAGATGAAATATTTATATATGGGTTGCTACTTAACTTCACTAACGTGGGATATATTGCCATTGTTGTCTCAGTGCAACTTCCAACAGCATTCTAGATCGAGCAATTGATTCAGAAGAAGCTCTGCACAAAGACTTTCTTCGCCTAGTAAGGCAGATCATTGTTAATTTTAAAGAGCGTGAGAAGAGAAAACATTGGATAATCTGGCAGAAGTTTGATATTAGATTTTTCATTCTGTTGTAGGAACATGTTGAAGGGTATCACGAGCTATCTGCAAAAACAAAGATTTTCTTTTCTACCGCAGTTGCAATATGGGATGCTGATTTCTATGTCAAGGTTGATGATGATGTCCATGTTAATTTAGGTATATGCTATCTCAGGATTCTTGATTTCTTGTTTTTTCTGGCCATTTTATTTTCTTTACCACCTTCCTCTGCCCCATTTCACTCACAAACAAATTCTAATATGTGATGCTGTTTAGGTGTCCTTGCAACAACCCTTGCTCGTTACCGATCAAAACCGAGGGTCTACATAGGATGTATGAAATCAGGGCCTGTCCTTTCTCGAAAGTAAGTCCATTTTTCTGCTGGCTACCCTTCTTCTGTGTCCCTCATCTAGGTTTTGTATTTATGTTTGACTGTTGTTTCGTATCTTAGGGATGTCAAATACCACGAACCTGAGTTTTGGAAGTTTGGAGAAGAGGGGAACAAATACTTTCGACATGCAACTGGGCAGATATATGCAATCTCTAAAGATCTTGCCACTTACATTTCCATCAACCAGTACGTATATGATTTTTTCCTGCATCACTTAATTGGTTATTTTCTGATCTCTAGGAATAAGTCTTCGTGCAAATGATTGTTCAGCATTTTTTACGTATTTTGCATGATGTTAGGTTGTAGTTTTGTTCTCTTTGGAGCTGTAAGAATTGCCATGGAATGTTATCTGCACAAGAAATTTTATGTGGATTCTAAATATGACTGCAGGCCTATTTTGCATAAGTATGCTAATGAAGATGTCTCGCTTGGTGCATGGTTCATTGGTCTTGAAGTTGAGCATATTGATGACCGTAGTATGTGCTGTGGAACTCCTCCAGGTATTTAACATGAATATATGTAACCAGAAAAACATCTCTGGTCTCTACTGCAGTAATGTTCTGGCACTTAGTACTGGTTTTGTTGACTGACAAACACTAATCTGAACTTGAACTTCACTGTTGTTTTTTCCTTTTGACGATGATCCTAATTTATGTTTGATGTTTGTGTAGACTGTGAGTGGAAGGCACAAGCAGGTAACATATGTGTTGCCTCATTCGATTGGAGCTGCAGTGGAATCTGCAAGTCAGTGGAGAAGATTAAATATGTCCACTCAAAGTGTGGTGAAGGGGATGGAGCTATTTGGAGTGCTTTATTTTAGATAAGGAAGATGGCTTTTTTTGTGGTTTGGAGAGAGACTAATTATTTAACTGCAGCTGGAACAAAGGCATTTTTCAGTTTTGAGAATGATTATTTTCTGCAAATAGGTAGATAGAACACGGAGCATCTGGTAAACAAGGCTGGTTCATAATTTTTTGTGGAAAAAGCTGAAGCTGGCAATTGCATGGATATGCATATGATGGCCTTCCGGTGTTAATTTTTAGTGGGAACCGATGTGGGGGCGAGGTATGACAACCATTCATGGTCAATTCTATTTTATAGTTTTAGTTTGTTCCTTTTATACAATGTTTTTGTCCATAATAGGACGAGATCGGTTGTTGTGCCCTTTGTAATGAAAAACAATGTATTGATAGTTCTGATAATGCGTTAAATTTGATCACTATTTCGATGCAATCAAAGGTTAAACTTTAAAATATTTACGTTTTTTTTAGAAATTATTTCAAACATCCCTGATTATGAAAAGTCATAGGAAACGGACATTGACAAAGTACAAATAAATTCAACTATATCAGTATAGTGGGTCAAATTTGCCTTGCGATTACAACTGTGACCTCCTCAACTAATCCTATTATCACTATGTTACCAAACCTATTATCAAATTTGTTACTCTTGTTGTTACTACTGACTAATTATATTGTAATGGCTCCTATCATTATCATAAGTAGTAATGGTAGTAATAATATAATTAGTGATATTTGTAATCATTATAATACTAATTAAAATTACCATGTTGTTTTAACTAGAGGCTACTGGTTAATAACAGTGAAAGATGTTCAGATGTATAAAAAGGGTTTATGTTGTCAATTTTTAATGTGTTTTACATTGTTTTAAATAATAATAATAAAAAAAAAACTTATCATTTTAACTTCTAAATTGACGTTTCAAGACGATACAAATTTTATGTGATATTGATTAAATTAGTTGTAAATACTTCTAAGTTGATGCTAAGACAATCCTAATTAAATATATACTTTTTGGCTTAAATACTTTTTTCGTCCTCATTTTCGTAGTGTTTGTTGTGAATGGTCCTTATTTTGACACAATGTTTAAAATGGTCATTATTTTTACCGAATATTTAAAATGGTCTTCGTTTTCACAATTCGAATTTTATTTAGTCCTCTTTTGTGACGCCGTTTAAATCGAATTGTGAAAATGAAGATCATTTTAAACATTCGGTAAAAATAAGGACTATTTTAAATATTCTGTCAAAATGAGGACCATTCGCAATAAACATTACGAAAATATGAGAAAAAAAGTATTTAAGTCATACTTTTTCCATACCAAAGACTATCATTATTTTCACTTCTTCACACATTTTAGGAATATTTCATTTTGCCGTCTCTGGTTGAAGTTTTTTTTTTCCTTGTTCCTAATTTCACAACTCTTACTATGCCATGAGTTTATTTTGGCATAGTAAAGATCAACAATCGTCATTTTTATAATTTACTTTGTTTCATTTCTTTTTTTTATTATATATATATATATATATATATATATATATATATATATAAATTATCATTGGAGAAGTATCACGATCAATAAATTAATTTGATTAATTTATTACTAGCTTAATGTCAAACAAGTAAAACACATAACAATTAGTATTGCCAGTTTAATATTAAATATGTGACTACTACAATCTTTTGCAAACAATGAATTTTTAAAAAAAGAAACAATTGTAACGAGTTTATAGATGCAGATCTCTAATCTTAGAATTTTAATTTCACTCCAATGTCTGTATAGCACTAAATCTAAGTTGATTTCTAAACTTATTTGTTGCAATTATCATTTAGTTTAATGATTATTATTAAACGAGTTTATTTATATATTATTATAATTATAATTATGAGAGGGGAAAGCATGTAATAAAATGTCTAGATTTTGTGTGAAATGAGATGGTAATTGTGTTTGATCGCGTTCTCCGTCTTGGGCGGTGTCAACGAGGCGGCGGAGAATGGAAAACGCCGATGTATTCTTGGGCTTACAGGACTTCCTCGAGCGCATGCGGCAGCCCTCCGCCGCTGAATTCGTCAAAGCAATCAAAAGGTTTCTCTGAGCTCTCATTCTTTTTACATTGCGATTACGATTTAGGTTTGGAATGGGAACCCTAACTAACGATGTGAGATTTTCGCAGTTTTATCGTTTCGTTTTCGAACAATGCTCCTGACCCCGAGAGGGACAGTGCCTTGGTTCAAGCGTTCCTTGCGAAAATGGAAGCGGATTTCAGGGCTCATCCACTTTGGGCTGGTTGCACTGAAGAGGAGCTCGAAAGTGCCGGTGAAGTCAGTTTCTGCTTAACTCGTAACATGCTTTTTCTACTTGTTGTTCGCTATAAATGAAGATACATTTCAATTTTACAGTAACTAATCAACTAACTTGATCTACTGTCACCTCACATTGAATACATTTAATGTTTTATTTTCCGCGCTGGATCTCGGGTTGATTGAATTGGGTTTTTTTGCGATCACTGCTACAACTCATTCATCCTTTCATGTCCTATTTACGGGTTTTTTCCTCAATAATGGTGAATTCTGTAAGACACCAATGAAGATCCAAAGTTTTATACATAAAAAATATAAATTTGAAATGAAGATACTGAACATAATAAGGCATAAATGGTAAGGAAGACTAGAGAGTCTGCAAATAGCAGTATACCGCTTACTAATTAATGAATTGCTGTTCTGGGATCGTGTCTAATTATCTGAGATGATTATTTTAGCTCTTAAAAACGTGAAATTTGAGTGAGATGGTCATGATCACCAGAAATCTAGTGGGAATGAATCAATCTGAATCCTCATCTTATGGCCTTCTTGTTTGTGTCTGTTTAAAGAAAAAAACTTCTTTTCTAGAAAACTTGTTTATTAAGTTTATAATAATTAGAGGAATACACTAAACGACTGACGCACCCCAGTCCCAGAGGCCCCTTGCTTCGTGAAAGTATTGGAGGGGATAATTGCACAGTCTTTCTCTTACATATGCAAAATGGTCGTGACTGGATTTGCTCATGACCAACCGGTCACCAAGGTGAAACTTTACCGGTGTCCTAGGGTTTGCAATTAGTGGAAAACAACAAAAGCATAAAATAATTCTTCCAGTGCTTCTGTCAGAAGTCAAAAAAAGGTGGTTTTTGAAAAAAGGCTATGAAGAAAAGCTTTATTATGAATTTTTGTTTTCTATTTTTATTTTTTGTTTCAAAGTATGTTCAAATGCACCTTCAGAACCTAGGCAAGAAATACTAGTTCATTTATTCTATTATTTAATCACTTGTGAGTGCGTATTGTCTTGCAAGCTTGGTTTGCCCAGGACATCTAACTCACTGTGATACTTCATTTTAGGTGTGAGGTCCAATGTTTAGAGAAAATCAGAAAGGAATAAAAAAATACTTTAATTTCCATTCGCATGAATTTCACTTAAACAAGTGTGCAGTGAGCGAGACAGAATTTTTTTCAAAAATTTGTTACGCAATGTATAGAAGGTTGTTATCCTTCAGCTTCAATATTAGGTAAATAAAACTTGGACTGCCGCCACACCTAACCTTAACAGAGGGTTTTGATGATGCACAATGTGTAAATTCTAGTCAACACAAGTATTTTTTGATAAGAAGCAAGCAAGTTCAATTCCACTTTATCTGCCATTTCTTTTATGAAAGTGTTACGAAAGCTCATTCTTTTTGGTTTAATATTCCCTGGTGGTTATAAACAGGTTAAATAAGTTTCAATAGATGATGTTTTTTTCCTGGAATACTACACAAATTCATTCCAGTAAGGAGTTGAGTGTTAGCTCCTGCATCTGTGTACTTTGTTTTCCATAGAAAACATTGTTCTATATTCTTCTTGTTAAATTCTTTTAGTATATAGTGCTTCTACAGTGACTGATTGCTTTACCTCTGAATTTTGATCATATACAGGGGCTTGAGAAGTATGTCATGACAAAGTTGTTTGCTCGTGTATTTGCTTCAGTTCCAGATGATGTAAAACTTGATGACCAACTTTCTGAGAAGATGGCTTTGATTCAGCAATTTGTTCGACCTGAAAATTTGGATATCGAGCCACCATTTCAGAATGAATCATCGTGGTTGGTGAGTCCCATTCAAAAGTAATCTGACCTGGCTCACATGCAATTATGCATCTAAGTTCATTTTCCTCTTGTTAATAACATTTATCACTTAAAAAGGGACACTAAGTGTATTTTATGTTTAATGTATTCTTCTGTCATCTACTATTATTGCTACAACATCAGTCTCAAATGCTACATAATTCTTCTCATATCTCTTGCATTTGTCGTTTGGTTTTTAATGCTATTGTCTGTAACATTTTTGGTATAGCTCAATCATAATTTAATTGAGCTTGTTGATTAATTTCTATGCTTGAACCCCCCACAACAACTACCTGTTTTTTGACTTGGGACATAAGCGCCACAAACAATGTGATCCAAGTTGATATCACAAGTATCCTTATTCTTATAACTAGCGAACACATAGGCGCTGTCGCGCCTGTGTATTCGCATTTTTTAATTTTCAAAAAATTTAAGTTAAGATGAATAACAAATATATAATTTTTAAAATAGTTGTTAAATATAAAATTAAAAAAAAAAGATATATAAAAAGAAAATTTAAATAATGATTTAAGACAAAAGAGATTTGTAGAAAAATGATTAAAAGTAAATTATTTATAAAATAATTAAATTTTAAAATAACTAAGGGTAAAACATGTATTATGAAATGTGGACACAAAAAGAGGAATCCTCTTTCTTGTTATAGATTTAGTTTTAGCATATTATTTAACAGTTGGTGTATTCTTTCTCCACATTTTACTTATTTATTAATGTTATTTTTATTTGTCATCATTTCCCAATGCTTTAGATTGATTAGTTTTTGGGCTTGTCTCACATTGGATTTCAATGGATTTAGATTCATTGGTTCATGATTCTCCAAATTTTCTTCAAAATAAGTTTTCTGTCTGATGTGTCCTTGGGCTTTTACTAGATGGTAGTCAGTCAGTATGTAAACATTGTATCAATCTCAGATAGTGATGTGTAGCGGACAACTCTGAAAATGCTATAGCAAGAATAGGGTTTTATATTGTGTGCGCTATAGACCCATTGGAAACTTGCATGACTTTTGTTAATATTTGTATGTTTTGTATCACGTATTTAATAAAATTTGATCTTTTTTGTGTAGTTATATGTATGTATACATTATAAAAGTAATGAAAAAAATGTCAGAATAACGACTATCCCACAATGATGTTATTTGGGCCAGCTGCTATCCAGGATTTAAAACTCTGACTGGAAATTGGGTGATCATGATTTTAAAGGTTACAACACAAACTCAATATCCTATATTACACCACACTAAAAAGGTACACAAAATTAAAGAATTTAGTAATAAAAATAAGTCACAGTTTACGCATGCAATCACCATCAATCTAGGAGCAATAAGAACATATGAACAACTAACAAAGTCAAAAACAGAAAGCTGGTGACGAAACTGACCGAAAAGAACATTACAAATTTGATAAGATTTAGCAAAAGGTGAACTGAGAAGTCTAGAGGAACAGCAAGGAACATAAAATGAAAGAAAGAAGTCTTGAAAGTGTGAAGGAGCAGAGTTCAAAACAGGAAACAATTTTGTGGAATATTTTTCCATAAACCCAATCAACAGTGTTCTAATGGGTTTTTGAACGCTATAGCATGGTAGTGCTGCTATAGCACGCAAAAAACTGGTAATTTGGCCATTATTGCGACCACAATGGTCACTATTGAGAACTGTTCGCTATTGGAATACTATCAGTCTAGCGCCACTCTGCTCTGCCATAACGCCACCATTGACTCCTATAGTTGTAAATACGGAATTTTCTAGTTACTGGCAGCAGCTGTCTAAAATCGTTTGACGCTGTGTACACGTGTTTTTACTATGTTTTAGCTACTAAAGTTTACAATTTTGACATGTTCATGGTTTTGTTTATATACTTCTGTTTTCTATAAATGTTATTATATGTTGTATCATTCTTATGGTGGCAGCTCGCACAGAAAGAATTACAGAAGATCAACATGTACAAAGCACCAAGGGACAAACTTGTGTGTATTCTGAATTGTTGCAGGGTTATTAGCAACTTGCTGCTTAATGCTTCGCTTGCTTCCAAAGAGAATCCTCCGGGAGCTGATGAATTTCTTCCTGTGCTTATTTATGTAACCCTAAAGGTAATCTCAATGTTTCTTCACAAATTGGTACATGCATAGTTCTCAAGTACAAAAAATTTTGCTTGATAAAATGCTGTTGTTACTTTCACTATCTATAAAATTATGAGTGTGACATGTGGATGTATGCCTCTATATTTTGGTATTTCCTTTGTTCTATAATGCACATTCTTGCTTGTTTTTTTTTCACTTGTGAAGTTCACTTGCACAAATAAAGCTTGTAATTTATTGATGTTATGTAAAGTCTCTTATAGCTTATTTCAAAAGAAATATTTGACGTGGTTGTTGAAATGTCATCTTGCATGCACTGATCCAGTCATCAGGGCCTTACCGTATTGCCTGAAAGTTCCATTAATTCTCGCTTTAAAAAACTCATTGAGCTGCTAATGGTGCTGAGCTATATGACCTTTTCTTCTGAAATGCTTGCTGTCAAAATTATTTGATTCGAGCGTTTGCTTAAAACTGAATTGATGAAGCCAGATAATTCAGACTTTTGGTAGACTTATATACAGTGTTATGTTATGTGTCCTAAGAAGGTTAAAATTTATATTTTGTACACGGCTAACCAAAAATTAGAAAAAAAGAATGTTAACTATAAGAGCAACTATATATTCTCATAAACTGTATTGTTAAGTGCCAGTCTAAGTATTCTTGATTTTACAGTTTGACAATATCTTCTAAATGATACTATGCAGGCAAACCCTCCACAACTGCACTCAAATCTACTGTACATACAAAGGTTTAGGCATCAATCTCGATTGGTTGGAGAAGCAGCATATTATTTTACCAACATGCTCTCTGCTGAGTCCTTCATCTCAAACATTGATGCAAAAGCCATTTCAATGGATGAAGCTGAGTTTGAGAGTAACATGGAATTTGCTCGTGCTATGCTTTCAGGCATTTCAGTTGATACACAAGATCCTGGTTCACCTTATCCAAATAATGGGCAGCATCCAGTAGCAGAACCCACTAGGCACAAAAATAAAGCTTTGAATGATAATAAGGACCCTGCAGTACGAACTCCGTCATCTGTTACAAAATCAGAAGGCAAGAAAGTTGCTTTTGCAGATGAATTACTGATCACAAAAGTTCCATCCCTCTCGGATTTGGAGAATAAAGGGGCAAATATGATTCTAAAGGAGGACAAGTTGAATGAAGTTTTCGGGGAGTTTCCATATTTGTTTGCTAGTGTAGGGGATCTAACAGTAAGTGATGTTGAAGACCTGCTAAATAATTACAAACAACTTGTTTTCAAGTATGTCTCTCTTTCTAAAGGGTTAGGCGTATCTCCTACACCTCAGCCGCCAGCCGCCCAAAATAATTCTGAAGACCGTGCTGAAACAACAATAGATTCTTCAGACGGTGGACCTCTAGATGAGAATAATAAATCAGAAGAATCTATTGATAAAACAGAGGAAACTTTGGATAAAGTTTCACCTATCGAGGAGCAAAAAGTTGAGTCTGATTTGCCACAGGATGAGCCAGCTGCTCCTGATGGTGATGCCCCGCTAAGTAATCAGAAATAGCTTCAACCGTTTTCTACCCCCACCACATACCCCATTTTTTCACCTTTTTTTTCTGTAAATTTACATGGTATTGTCCTTTGGGTGGTGGCTGCTCTCTTTCCTTGTGTCAGGGACGGCCATACCATGACCAAAATGCCCTCTGTAACATTGTTCTAAAGTAGATTTTAGGATTGCAACAAATAGAAATTTTACGTTTCCTTTTGCGATGCAAAAAGAATGCGAAGATTTGAGTGTGGTTTTGTTTTAACACCCATGTACTCTGAAATTTGATTTTATTCAAAAGAAAACTAAGACCTAACATTCGTGACATAATATGCCAGTTGCATCAGCAGGTACGGAGAGTTGAAGCTGCGGTGGACACTCATCATGAATCAGGAGCTGATAATCAGAGGTCGGTTATCTATACTCCTCCCCTCATATTGCAAATTTGTTGTACCGTTGGATGTGAAGAAAGCTCAACATGAATGGTGGTATGTATCGGTATATGTTTCATTTCCTTGAGTGTTACTTCAAAATACATGAAGATCAGGAATCATGGAAATTGAGCCTCATGGGTATAAAATCCAGATCAGCCTCCTTATAAGCACGTTCTTGTACCACCGACTAGATCTAACCCAATCATCTCCCATCCATGTAGATTTCACATGGAAAATAAAAAGAAAGAAAATAAAATAATGTATATGAGGGAAAGGACATACATAATGCATGTGCAGTTCTGGTTTCTTTTCCATGTTTTAACTGAAGGGTGCTTGATTGGAAATTAGGAGATAGGTGAAACCATGCCCACCATATCAACAAAATAGATTACGTTCCATTTGACGACGCTGGATAGCACCTTTGCTTTGTCTCTTCCTCTTATATTCTTATAATGACTTTATTCCCTTAATAATGCACCAATTACATAACCTAGCCCATCTTTGAAACTACATGTCCCCTTATTATCTAATAGTTGGGTGAGAGAAATTCTCCAATAAATAGTCCTATTTCTACTGAATCGGGTTCAATTAACCTTCTGATTTGTCTAGAAACAGGGTCAGGGACTCGGGGCACATAACCTTCTGCACCCATGCTTATTCTAACTTAATTTAAAACATATGGAGAGTTTGAATAATAATCTACTGTCAGGTGCATTAGTAGTGTGCAGAGATAGCAGTTCAAAGACATGTATGTCCTCTTTTTTAAAGACAATCTTTGGTAAGACCTATGATTATTTGTTAAGTAGGTTCACTTTCACTACCAGGTGTTACATGGTTGTTCCACTTTACCATTGTACTATGAATAATTGTTAATTATTTTTTCGAGCTGTTTCCATTGGACAGTGACAATGTTCCCTTTCTTTTCTTTTTAGTTTTGTTTCCATTTATTTTGGGACACAATCTACCAAGTTTTTGGTCTCTTAGCACCTTCAATCTCTCCACATTCCAAAAGCATGGTAGTTATGATTTTTGATTGATAACAGAGAAAGTTGATTGGAAAAGCAATTTCTCTTGCTTCTCTTGGAAGTTATTCAGCCATGATAATACAAAACAAAATATTGTAAGGCAGGAAAGTGACAGGATCACATGACCAAACTAACATTGATATCAAAATGTGTGAAACAAAGCAATTGCCAGACTCTGTTCAACATTGCTTGCCTCCAAATTGAATTTCTCACACAATTCTAAGCTCCCCGTTAGGTTTGTTCTCCCTAATTTATATATAAAATAATACATCTCACTCACCTCAAAATATATCAGTAATGATAAGTGTTTTACTATACCAATTGCACAGAATAAATACTTTTTATGTCATTAAAATTTGTAAACATGTGTTTTTAAACATCTAAAATATATTTAGATTTATAAGAAATATTGTACTGTAGTTATCATAATTTTTTTTAAATATTAGAATTCAAGGTAGAATTAAATGTATTAATACAATAGATTAAAATACAAATGAATAGAATACAAAACCTAAAAACATTCTCCTAAAAAAGCTGTTTAAAAACACCTTGTCGAATTTTATATTATTCGGAGGCTTAAGATATTTTAAAATTAATAATCAGGACAGTTTTCGTGATTTCTTCTCCTTAATCAATAACACAAGATTTTGGGATGGGAATGAACCTCCCATAAGATCACTGAATCTAGACGTGATAATTTAAAATACATATTTTTAGATAACACAAGTGTTTGATAATTGAATTCTTTAATTAATATATATATAGTTTGATCTTTACGTCGAATATAAAGTCACAATTAAAAAATATATATTATTTTACTTTAAAAACGGACCTATGGATAAAAAGAAATTGGACCTTTTAATTAAGAAAAAAAAATACTTAAGATGTTTATGTAATACAAAATAAAAAATTGGTGTTAGTGTAAAAACCTGAAAGTTTATTTACTTTATTTAGAATAAAAAGTTTAGTTATATTATATTTTATAATTTATATTATAATAGAGCCTAAAAGCCAATCTTAACCGCACGAGATATGAAAAGAGTGTGGTCACGTGCCTCACACATGCAAACACTGATGGCATGTCGGCCGCAAACAACGTTCCCAATCAAATTTCTGTCCACGTGGTTCCCTTTTATTTTATTTTATTTTTATTATTTTAACTTCATTTGTTCCATTTTGCGTGTTTGACAAAAATAAATGGATAAATTTGTGAATACTAGAATATCATTTCTGTCTGTATTTATATTTTGCGTCTTTCTTTTCGATCTGCACTTGTTGATTCTGTGTCAACGGACACTATATTCTTACATGTATAAAAATTTGATATTTCTTTATTTCATAATAAATATATAAATTTATATTTTCATAAATACAAGATCATTTATGCATAAGTTGCAAGATGATTGATAGTACGCATTTTGACGCCTCCAAGTACGCTTCTCATTTTGAGTTATTGTATAATATTCTTGCTTAAGATTAGAGTTTTATCATCATTAATTCTTAAGAGAAATATTTTCACAAATGAAAAAGAGGTAAAATTTTTTAATATTTTTATTTGATAATTTTTATTTGTTTTAAATTCTCTTTTTAAGTTATAAATTTTGACAATTTCTTTTTTATGAATTTTACTCAAAACAAAAACTGTAACGCTCATGACTTTTATTGTAAAATTGACATAGTTCAAAGTTGAAAATTTTATGTTATTGTTTATATAAGTAAAAGATAAATGTTTAAATATGTTATTAATGAATGATGTGGATATATGTAGATTTAAAATAATATATTCAATTAGATTGATGTATGATATGTTAAATTTAATTATTTAAGTTGTACATTTATGACAATGTGTTGACTTAGTTTATAAGAATGATAATGTGTTTAGTGTATCACATGTTAAAAAGAATGCAGGATGTGTATTTTAAGTTGTTGGTCTTTTTAAGTCTGTCTTGCATAACTTACAACTCGCACGAATCAGTATAAGACAGGACAAATAGATCTGCATAATCATATGACAAAATAGTTCATTCTATTTTAATTCCTAAGTTATTTCGTCCTCTTTTATTCAGTAGTGAAATATGATGAGTCATCTCATATTGTCACTAATATTGATTTGTGTATTGGATAGCTCATTTATTCAATATAAGGATGTGATGTTATAATTTGTTGTGATATTGTATCAATTAAGATGATTAAAATGAATACGATTGAAATACACATAAAATATAAACTTATGATGGTATGTGAAGTTTTTTTTATATGTATGTAATAAACATAGATATCTATATTTAACTTTATTGAGTGTATAAAGTAGATCTCAATTTGTGATATTTATTGTCTTAAACTTACCTTAACCTATGAAAATGGAGATGCAAGTCAAATAAACTTAATATGATATACTTGATATGAATATTTTTAAAATGATAGGTACATATTTATTCTTAAATATCTTTATGATATATTGATTTATGAGGTAATTTTTATTTGTTAATAATTGAAAGTTTAAATCATTTATAGTCATATGTATAATATGTGTAACTAAAGTATGCATCGCATATATTAATATTTATATTTCAATAGTCTATCATTTATATGTTTTATATGTGTTATCTATGTGAAAACATGTTATTATTGCACTTGGAATATGAAGATAATTGTAATTTTTGGAATGAATGTATATATGTATATTAAGTTTATATATATTTTTATTGGTTAAAAGTCGAAGTGTCATCCTTACCTTCCACTAAATTTTATGTCTAGAAAAACTCGTTACCTATTAATATATTTTATATTTAATTATTCATTTGATTTTTGTTTTTGTCACAAAAAAGTGCTAAGTCGGTTATTCATTTTATTTTCATCTCAATTTGGTCGTGACTTTTTTAAAAGTTATTCAATTTAGTCATTTCTGTTAGTATTGTGTAATGTGTTAAAGTTAGTATTACATGTCAATTTGTAATTTTTTTGTATATTTTAGTTTTTTAAGTTTTTTTTTGTAATTTCTTTTCACGTATCACTTTAAAGTTGTGTTATGTGGCACTATCAGTGTGATGTGATCAAATATCAACTTATACTATATTTGTTTTTTTATTCAATTTAGTCTTAGCTTTTATAAAATGGAACAATGTTGATTTCCTCCAAATTAGGACAAAATTTATTTTTTAATATAAATCTTATACTGATATTTTTATTAAAATTAAAAATTTTGTAAAAAATTTTGTAAAAAATTTAAGTTAACTTTAAAATCTATACCAAATTAAAACTAAGAATAATTTTTGAAAGGACAATAAATATAAAAAAATTAAATCATATATATATATATATATATATAATATACAATTCAACTATTTATTTCAATTTTTTCATGTTGTTTTGGTTGCCTGATTTATGTTTCACTCTAACTAATGTGATTTAAAATAAATTTATATAGATTTTTAAGTTAGTTTTAAAATATTTTTATTAATATTTAATAAAAATGTCAATTTTAATAAAAATGCCAATTTTAATAAAAATGCCAATTTTAATAAAAATAATAGCATAAAATTTATAAAAAAAGTAAATTTTGTCCTAATTTAAAAGAGATATATATCTCAACTTTTACAAAAACCGTGAGTAACTTGAATAAAAAAAAAACAAGTATAAAAATTAAATTGGGATTTTGTCACATAACACTACCACATTACACTATCATGTCACACTCAAAGTGTCACGTGACACAACTTTAAAATGACATGTGAAAAAGATAAATTTAAAAAATAAGTTTTAAAAAAATCAAAAAAGCTATAATTTGATAGTGACATAGTTTGTACAACATTAATTCAAAGAACCAAATTAAAATCACTTTTAAAAAAAGTCATGTTCAAATTGAAACAAGAAAAAAAACACTAAAAGAACTTTACACTTTAAAAAAAAAATATCCAAAAGAATAATTAAACTTATCTTTCATATAGATTTGAATTTATTGTGTCTCTCAACTACAATTTGTTACTCTTAAAATCTCAAACATTTTTCTTGTTCTATAACTATACTCTTTATTGTCTAAGTAACAAGAGCATATATACCAGCCATGCAATGTAAATTGCTATAATTAGTTTAATGCAAACTCTGACATTTTCTCAAGTTGAATACCATGACCTAGAAGTGCTCTTTTTTGTTAAAATGTATTAAGATTTAATAATAATAATAATAATAATAATAATAATAATAATAATAATAAAGTAATAATAATAAAATAATAATAATAAAACCTTTTCCCAACACTATAAGTCACACTCATTACAACGTCAATTTCTACAATATAAAATCTCCATTCATGTGTCCACAACAATCTTACTTTGTCATGACACTAGTCCAATACAAAGTAAACAAAAATATAAATAACTTTAATGCATTGATTGATGGTTGAAATTTATTTGTCCAGTTAAAAAACAAATGCAAACTTAAAATTACATTTTAATTCCTTAAATGGGTTTAATTTAAATTTATAAAAAGTATCAATTTCATTTTCTTTATTTTTCTTTTCCAAAACTTTGTATTAAAAAATTCGTCGAAACAGTTACGGACGTTTACTATTACTTGTTAAATTATTTTCTATAACATATATTCAACCCATATTAATTACTTATTTATTTTCAATATTTTCGATCCTTCCTGCATCTGAACTTATATATTAATATATCATTAGAAATTAATACATAAAGTGTCCATTAATTTATATTTAAAATAATACAAAATGATTTTTTAATAATATTTTATTTTTAGTCACCCAACTTAAGTATACTGTAGCATTAACTTTTTTATTTGTATGCTCTATGATCTCATTTAAGATTTTATTATATTACATTAATATATCTGAATGATATATGATTTTTTTTTTAATAAAAAGCTAAAATGTGGAAAAAGGTAAAAAATAAGTAAGATAGTGAATGAATGGAGTAGTAGGGTGGTATGAGGTAAAAGTGGGACCACCGCGAAAACACGCCAACAAGATTACCGTACTTTGACTGTGCAACAAAAAGTCAAACTTACACATCTCAAAATTTGAATCCATCTACTATATTTCATTTTTTATTCTATATACTATCTTCAATTTTGACAACAATTAATTTCTCTTTAGATTATCACTTAAATAAACTCTTCTTATTCACTTGTAATGTAAAATACAACACCTTTTAATTTCTTTAATTTTAAAAACTTTGAAAATTTAATAAGTATCAAATCACATTTAATATTGCTTGATAAGTTTTGATTGTATTGACTAAAAATACAAAGTGAAAACTATCATTTAATCAAATATCACATTAATTTTGCTTAACATGTAAACATTTTTTAAAATTAATTAAAATTTTGGTATTAACTAGTTTAATGATTGTATATATTAAATGATTATATTTTTATTAAATAGTTTACATTTTACTTTTTATTTAATGCTCATGGTATTGATTTAAAAAATATTTCATTTAAAAAAAATAATAAATAACCTTTTAATCCCCGCCTCTAAAAGTACATGCTAGTTCGCTAATTAACGTCTTTCTCAAAGGATATTGTTCGGTTAAAACCCTATTCAATTTCATACTGTAGTATTAACTTGCATGAAACGAAACGTAAATTTTCTCCATTCTTTCTTCTTTTTATCAATTTTTTTTTAATTTTTCTCTTTTTCTTTCTATATTACAATGGATTTATTAAAATTAAAAATTGACTAACATTTATTCTTCCTAGTACCCTCTCCCAAGTCTGAAAATTGCCTTATTGATAAAAACGTGGCTCTCCTCATAATACGTGTGAAAATCACTAAGATTACTTGAACTTGTTATTGAATTATAAAAATGAGAAATGTGGTGGTAGTGTAGACTCGGATAACCTTAATTAAACTTTGGAATTGAAAACTTGTGTACGAAAGCAATTTGTGGAAACAGAGTAAGTAACATCGGTAATTATTGCAAAGGTTTTGGTCACAAAACTTGATTATACAAATTATTCCACGTTTGTATTGGGGTCAGAAAAATAATAACATATTCTGCATGCATATCCTATAACTCTATGAGTATTGTTTCCTTTGTAAGTTAAAAAAATGAAGAAGCATTGAGTAATACTAAGTAATTGCCTAGAGTGGAGCACAAAGGGGACAAGTGGTGGCTCCACCTATGATTTAACCTCTGAAGCCATCATCAAAATAAACTTGGTTAGGGTTCAGATCTCACCACCACACACGATAAACCAGATACAATTGCAAGCTGGAATCATTAGTCTCTTCAAGAGTTTAATCAGAGAGACAAAAACCTCATCTTCTGCTAAATTCCAAAGAAAAACCAATTTACAATTCCAGAGTGGTCCTGTCTCACTCTTTTCCTCCTTTTTTTGTCTTCTTCTCCATTCTGCATTTCTTTTCTTCTCACTTGACAAGCTCAAACTCTCACACCTCACTGTCTCTGATTGCAACGCCCAAAGACTTGGCCAAAACCATTTCCTTTGACATTTTCCAACTCTCTCTCTGATTTGTTCTATAAAAGTGAATAAATTAAGATGGGAAATGAAAACCATCAGCAGCATCAGTTTTACTATCAGAAAAGCACATTCCTTCCAATGCTGTGTTCACGACCCACCATCAAAGACGTGACCATGCCACGCTTCAGAGACCCTTCTGCTCCCTCTTCCAACGACCCTTTATCCCCAAGAATCAGTTGCATGGGTCAGGTCAAGAGAAACAACAAAATCGCTGGGATTCCTCCCTCTCACAGACTCTCTTTCCCCAACAAATCTTCCCCATCTGTCAAATACTCCAAACTCAGAAGACTCTTCTCCGGGAAAAACTTCATCATCACCACCCCCAAAACCACCACCGCCGCCGCCTCCGCCTCCGCCGCCACCTGTAGATCAAGGCAACAGCTTTCGGATGTGCCCAGAAACCAAAAGTGTCTCAAGAGTGAGAACAACAACAACAACAACAATGTTGTTTCCATGATGAGCATTGAAGAGATGGATCCTCCTTTGCCTGTGGTGAAAAGAGTTCTTCTTCCCAAGTCGGAGGAAGGAAAAGAATTGGATAGTCTCTGGAAAAGGAGATCCGGTACGGCTAGACCTGCACTCAAAAGTTTACAGCTTCAACAGATTCACCATCCAAGGATTTGTCATCAACCTCCAACTGTTTGATATCATACCTCTCCAACACAATCAAATCGACGGATCCAATCTTGGATTGCATTTTTTTATTTTATTCTGTTTTTGTTTTCTCAGATTGTTACGTACATCATCATCATCATCATCATCATCATATACAATGTAAAGGGTTTTCTTTTCTTCTCTCTTCTAATTTTCCAGGCTTCCCATTTCCCGTGTTGCTTGCTTGCTCTGTTTCTTGAAGCATCTCACATGGCGGTGATGCAGAGTATCATGCTCATGTTTTCTGATACAATAGTAAATTGGTCAAAGTCAAATGGTCAAATATTTAATGCGTTTTAATTATTTTGCTGTCTTTGGAATTAGTATTGTGAATTTAATTAGTACTCAGGGCAGCTTTTTTTACAATATTTATGGCCGGTTTTACAAAATTTATATTTTTATCCATATTTTGGAAAGTTAATCAAAATTCATACATGTGCTTGTGAATTTACTCATGAAAATGAAAAATAAGATTTAGAACTGTTCAAAATAAAAATTATTTATTTTTTTCAATCACTTTGTTTGATTTGAATTCTATATTAAAAATAAAAATCACTTATAATATTTAAATTTAACGTTGTATTCATAAAGTTAAGAGTGGGTATATTAAATATCTCCGTTTTCTCCATTTAGATCTTCTCCAATATTAGAAGGATACAAAATTTAGGTTTATGGTTTCCATGACATTTTAAGCTTTCAATCTACAGTTAGTACCGGTTGCAGTGTGTTTAATAAATACAATTTTGTACTTGTTGAAAATATGTACGCCTTTATATTTGGTAGAAATTAAAGATTAGGATTTGATATCCAAAAGAAACTTTATATCATTGTTTCCTTGAATATTAATAAAAGTTATATGTTATTTATATATTTTACTATAAAAAATAGTTTTTTTTTTTTTTTTAATAATTAATTTGAAAAAAAAAAAAAAAAAAATGAAAATTGAAAAAAAA
>Ga0214542_1005323_pt1 | contig 24548 bp, 6 predicted proteins | sample CNSS1metaG_FD_160096 | JGI IMG/M metagenome (GOLD analysis project Ga0214542, IMG submission 160096) | Root nodule microbial communities from cowpea collected in UCLA plant growth center, Los Angeles, California, USA - CNSS1 | ecosystem: Host-associated > Plants > Roots > Nodule | place: USA...
GAATACCACAATTCTTTCACATTGACGTATCCCATTTCCCTCAAAATGGACATAATCTCAAAGTAACTCCATCTGTCTGGGTCACATGACAAAATATTACTCTCTCCAACGTATTTCAGTGACCCATCGTTAACAAACCTTCCCCCATGGTGAAAAATAACTTCGAAATTTTCTTCCATATGAAGTACTATATTCCTATCTATATATCCCTGTCACATATGAAAATGCCCAAACAATCAAAAAGAAATTACAAACCATACCATCCAACACACAAAGACAGCGACAAAATGAACAAAGGGGGACCACACAGTAAACGCAACACTGTCACTGTCACCGTCACCGTCACATGTAATGGGGGACCAAATGAATAAAGAAATCTGAAAGTGGGGGACCAACACCGGCACCGCAATTCAAATAACAACAACACAACAATAAAAGCACACAAAACAATCAATACATTGAACAAAACCCCAAAAATTACCACAATGTCAGACAAAACCAAAAACCCTAAATGGCAGTGAATGCCTGCGCCAGTGGTTCATCTACTGAATGGCAGGAACACATACCTTTCTTCCACCGCTAAACCCACGTCGCTGTCAAGGATGCTTCCGATCATGTACTGATTGCCAGTGAAAGCAAGCGCGAATCGATTCGCTGGTCTCGTCTTCTCCCCTCTTTTCTTCTTCGAACTACACCAGTAACTTTACCAAAATTCGTTTTTAATTATTTGCCTTCTACACTTAATTTTCACCATAACGTTAAATTACTTCTCCCACCAACAATATCCACGTCACTAATTCTCTGATGGCCACGTATTATTTTATTGCTTCTCAGACCAACTTAAATCAGTCAACGTTAACCACAGTAACGGCGTCTAAATTATTGGACCCAATTGATGCACTTAAACGTATTTGGGTACGCAATTGATACTTTTTTAAAAGCGGGTACCAATTTGACACTCTGGTACCAAACTGGGTACCTTCCGATTAATTAAACCTTTTTTTTTTGGAACCTATACTTTTTTGCTTATGATTATTGTAGGATCTATATTGACAACAAGAGTGGTAAATTAAATTCATGTCTCAAATCTCCTTTTTTGGTTATGTTTTTTTCTTGTAATTTGGTGGACAAAAAATTATGAAAGAGAAAAATGTATGATTTAAATTTATTCTTGATGATTTTTTTTTCTTTCCTTCTTTGTTTTTATTTTATTTGAGTTGCTCCTATTAATATATTTGCTCTTGCTCATAAAAAATAAATATATCTATGTGTACCTTCAATTAAACTTGTATAAAATATTAATATTTATAATATGTTGTATATTTGATCGCCATCGTCAATGATATGTATTTTAATTTTAGATGATTTAATATTTCTCACACTAATAATAACAATACTGAGAAACATTATTCTTGTAATGTTCCAAAAATTATAACCTCAAATTAATAAGACGTCGCATATATAAATATTCAAATAGAGTACATAGTTTAGGATATAGGGGTGTATAGTACATCAAACATATCCATACAAGTAAAAAGAGGTCCCACATGGCCTAAAATAAAGTATAGAGTTTTGTTCAGAATAAGAGAATCCTAAACTACTAAACCACACACAATCATACAAACAAACGAAAGGGTAAGCTAGTGTAAAAGATTCTTATATCATAACACTCAACATGCAAGTTCATAGTCAAGCATAAATAACAGACATCCACACATGAGGTACCAAACCATAAGACCCCAAGACTTGATTATCCAGATATGTATAATGAGGCACCACCACGAGACCCGTGGAATTATGTCCTAACAGTGAGGCACCACCACGAGGCCTTCGTGGAATTACGTCCGGGCCTTGAGGCACCACCACGACGCCCTCGTGGAATTACGTCCTTACGTTGAGGCACCACCATGAACTCTTACACCGAGGTTCATGGAATTAAGTCCAATAATGAGGCACCACCATGGACTCTCACTAAGAGGGTCCATGGGATTACGTCCATATGATGACACACCACCATGAGTTCCCTCTATAGGGGTCATGGGATTACGTCCTACCCAAACCTTATTCATGCCTTAGCAACAAATCATGAATTTCCCATGCATACCAATAACATGTCATTTCGTATGAATAACCAATCATCAAACATATCTCATGCCAAGCTCACTACCAACTCATTAATTCCAAACCCATAACATACGTAGTACATGCATATCCACACCCTCTATGTTTAAAACCAAGCAAACCAGCCAATCAAACAACCAATAACATTCGTGTAAGGAAAATAACAAGAACCTGAGCTAGGTCTCGCTCAAGCTGGGAGCCCTCGCTCAGGCGAGAGGAGTACTCTCGCTCAAGCTGCAAACTCTCGCTTAGGCGAGACTGTGACAGTGGCCCTGGGAGATTTTGCGAGCTCTTGCTTAGGCGAGGCTGTCTCGCCTGAGCGAGATAATTCGTCGCTTAAAAACACAACCCCTCGCCTGGGCGAGTGCTCGAGCAAAAAACTGGGCGAGTTTCTGCTATTCTTGCCTAGGCGAGACGAGCTCGCTTGGGCGAAAATATCAGTTTTCACCCCTGTTCATGCATATATGGCAACACACCAAAACCCACAAAGTATCCAAACCATTTTCATACGAATCCAAACATCATACAAGTATAAGGATCATGAAATAGCAGAAGAATAACCAATAATATGCCAAAAATGTGAAAACTCTAGCTTCCCTTACCTCGAGTGAGGTTAAAATGCTAGCTCAGAAGTCCACTGAGAAGAGGGGAGTACGACGACTAAAACCAGTGCAGTAAAACTGAAAAACAGACGTACAATACTAGCATAAGGTTTTAGATTCAACTCCAGACAGAGACCAAGGCATTGGAATGGAAAAGGGGAGGGTAAAGCCTAAGTTCAACTTACCTGGAGGAGACTTTAGAGTGAAACATCGGTTGCTCTGATGAAGTCCTAGCAGAGCTCTACGTTTTCAGCTGCAAGTGAGTAGAGGAACAATTTTCTTTGAAAGTTGGCAGAATGAGGGTGTTAGGATTGGTTTAGGTGGTTTTGAACACCTTATGAGCCGACCTTAAGTCCAACAGATTGGAACAACCATTTAGCTACTAGAACAAAAATTAATGGGCTTTACGATTATGATTTTCGAGATGCAAAGACACCGTTCTATTTATAACAAATTTCAAATCATAATGGTTATGGTTATGATTATTAAATCATTAATAATTAAAAAAATAATGTTTGAGTCTGTATTTGTTATGGGTGAATTTCGTCAAACAAACACATTCCAACAAACATTTGAAGAAGAGATATATTTGCCTTTGAGATATTGCACCCCCTGTCGTAAATCCTTGTCCATCGGTCAATGGTGGTAAATGGTTAATTTTTTATAAGATGAATGTTTACAATTTTTTTTCAAAATATAATTTATATTCAAGATTTTGTAAAGTAAAGTGAAAGAAAATAGTAAAAGAAAATGAAAAAATGTGAAAAAATAAATCTTTAAAAAGGAATGGATCAAAGCAAATAAATTATAGAAAAGTAAAAGTAAGCAATAAAATAAAGAGTGTATGATTGAAACAAAGAAAATTACAAGAAAAAAAAACAAAAATAAAGAATGAAATATTTAATAAAAATGATTGAAATGAAATAATTGAAAAGAATATAGTACCTAATACATGACTGTATATCCAAGTGAAGTGACTTTAAGATTTAAATAAGTCTTGACAAGTTCATATTTTACAAAAATAAAAGTTTAATATTTACATAAATTCTAATCATCCATAGCTTCTTAATATATTCAACAACTTTTACTTAATCGTTTCAATATCCTTTATGATATTCTCAAGTTGATTTTCTTAAACATGGGTTTGGATCCCAAATAAGTATCTAAGAACATTTTTTTTTTATATTATGGTTTATGTTTATGCCTAAAATCAATGTAACTATAAACTTAACATTTTAAATTCTTTCGTTAATTATTTAAGCACGTTGAAAAGAGTGTCACCAATACGTGTTTTGTGTTTTGTTTTCTATGCTATTATAGTTTTTTTCTTTGATCCTTTTTTGTGTTTTCTTATTGATTTAGTTATTTTTTGGAAGTTTAAACAAAGTTCAGAAAGTTGAGGACGATAGGAACCATGCTTTTTTCAAATATTAATATGTATGATTCATTTTTTGAACATATACTATTATGATTGTTATAGAATATAAATTATAAAAGTAAAGTTCAGTTTTATATGATTTTAATATTAATTTTTTTTTTTTGCAGTTTTATATAAAAAAGCAAAAATATATTGCTGTTTTTTTTTTGTATAGAGTGTAGATATGGATGTCAACGGGACGGGTATGATATGGGTAGTAACTCCTCTGTACCCTACTTGCTAGATAAACATTCGCACCATATCTGTATCTATATTTTTTTAGTATCCACGGATATTCACGGGTACCCGTAGGTATCTACACAAGAAAATTTTAATCTTTAATAACAAATTTTAACCATAAATTCAAATAAAAATACAATACATATATAATATTTATAAATTTCAAACAAAGTGAAAATGACCCATTTAAATAGTGTTGAATGACAATTTACAAATAAATGGAGATTTTTAAAACCAATTGATAAAAAATAACCCATTCAAAATCAATGTGTTAATGTTTTAATAATTTTTTCTTAATTTAGATTAGAGTATAACGGGTACGGGTATCCACGGATACGGATATTATGATACTCGTCCATGTCCCATTAACAAATGGTATAAAAGATACCCGTATCCGTTACCCGCGGAAATCTATTTTCAATATCCATTTATGATCCGTTGTGGATTTTATCCACGGATACTGCAGGTACAAATTTTTTTGACATTTCTAATTGTAGATGAGTTAAAAAAAAATTAATTAATTTTGTTTAATATTTGTTTTTGTCAGGTAAAAAAATATTAAAATTTTAAAATTTTACCCACCAATTGATCTCGACCCTTATTATCAAAACAATAGGACTTTATTTCTTATTTTGGACAAAATGAAGTAACACTTATTATAATCAGTTTGTATAATAAAGAAATACACTAATGAAATAATGCGACTGGTAACAACATAATACCATTTTCTTTTTATGGAAATTACATGCAATAGTGCTCTTTTTTTTCTTGCACGTATCAGAGGCCGAACGCGATTATACCTTAATTTCTGCACACATAAATTTATGTTGTTTGTTCTTGGTTTCAATTTTACTAAGGATTTGGTGGTAAGGCATTATCTAGGGTTGGATCTAGAAGCAGCCATGGAAGAGTAGTTCCAACTTCTGAATCCCATAACCTTCCAGCCTCCATTTCTTCATTACAGATTGATCCATTTACGAACAATTTCAGCTTCTCACTCACTTTGCTAACTCCAGAATGGATCATAGATTGCCCAACCTACATAAAGTAACCAAAGAGAGAAAAATGGTTATAGATTTCTTCATGCTTTTGTGCTAATCCATTTTCTTTTTTAACAATTAAGACACAGATATATACTAACCTCTCCGTGCACAACGTGAATCGCTGAATCTCCAACAATCGTAGAACTGGTAGCGATTACCTCAATATTCTCTTCATGCAATATTCTGATAATTTCACAGAAAACAAAGTGGTAATCGACCCCACATGTTAGAAAGACTTGAAGCACAGAACCCTTTTCATGAATCTCCATTTTTGGCGGTTTTTTGCTTCCTCTTGCTTCAAAACCACTTCCAGTTATCTTACTTTCCATTAACCTTTCTTTCTTCTCCTTCGCCATCTTAACTTTTTCTTCCAGGCTTTTGATATACTCCGTTGCCTCATCTATTTGATCGGGCACCGCCACCACTTGCTGAGTTCATTCAACAGAAAACTGCATCATATCAGTATATATATTCATCACAGTAATTTCATCCCATAATAAAAAATAAAAAAAAAGGTTTTATGGATACATGATTAAACAAAAGAAGAAACTACACATGATTTATTTCCTCCCATGCATATAGAGAAAGAAGAGACCTTGGGATTATAACTAGGGAGAAGAGAGTTGAGTTCAGAATAAAGATTCTTCATTTGGCTTCGCCTGTTTTTCTCTACGATCTTCCTTTCGACTCTGGTTGAAGAAGGTTGACTTTCCTGTTGCTGCTGATCCATGTGGCAACAATGATCTTGAGATTTTAAATTTAGAAATTAGGATTGTGAGAAGATATGCTTAGTTGGTTTTGTATTTATAGTAAAAGATATTACATTGATGATAGGATTTGGCGACACTCACACACCCTAATGGTGATGAGTGAGTCCGATGTTAGAGGTATGAGACGCGAGACCGGAATAGAAACCTATCGTCACTTAACAGACATCACTATTTTTGGTAGGCGTGATGCGGGGCTTGTTTTTCGGCTGTGTTAAAGTGTTTGAATTCACACCTAAAGTCAGTGTTGTGCATCTCATTTTGATGAAACTATGACTGCTGTAGGTCCTCCCTCCTACTCTGGCTACTGTGGCTAGGTACCTTCCCCTAACTTCCACCGCAATAATCTCTCCTTTTCATCGTGTTCAACAATGTCACACCGGTGAACGTACAACCCTAAAAAATGTTACAGGTTAAATATATTTTTATTTTTTAAATTTTGATCTGAATTTAAATTTTGTTAATATTAATTTATTTTCTAAATTTTAAAAATGAATGAATGAAAATCTTTTAACTAATAATATTAATTTTTTTTACTTGTTAAGCATATGACATTTGAGTTATAATGTTTTAAGAGTAAACAGATTAGGTTAATTTGAAATGTATTTAAGATTTCAAAATTTTTAAGATAATTTGATTAAAATAAGTATACCTCTTTATTTTATTCATTTTTAAATTTAGAAATTAAAATATATCAAAATTTAAAACAAAAACAACTATAATTTAACATTTAAGTTAAAGGACTACAAAATTATTTAACCAATTTATACTTACTAGTAATATTTTAAAAATATATATATATATATATATATATATATATATATATATATACTAATAATATTTAGTTTAGAAATTAAGACTAATTATTTTTTATTTAAAGATTTTATTGTAAGTTTACAAATTTATTCTAGATAAGTTTTTAAAAACATTAATCATTTAGATCTTAAAAAATGGATATTGTTGTACTCTTATATCTAGAAAAAAATTAATTAACTATTTTTAGTTTCATCTTCAAAAAGGGGTTTTATTAAAAGAAGGTTGTCCAAAAATATTATTTATTTTTCACAGCACCGCAAAAACCTTATAAGAAAATAAATCTTATAGTTACAGGCGAGATGTATGCATGACATTATTCTGTAAGTAAGTAACTAAAGGTTGATGTTACTTCTATCTATGCATAAATCATGGCTATTATAATCTGAATTCAGTATTGTTTAATTGTTGGTTTAGATTGAGTGATTATAATAGGATTGTTTAGTCTGAGGGGAAAGGAAATAGATTTAAATGGAAAATTTATAATAAAATATAATGGACATGATTAAAAATGAATTATCTTATAATTTTTATTGATATTTTAATTATATTATATCTTATTAATTATTTATTTATTATAGTGCATGTATTTATTTTTTATGATAACAAAAAATATAAAGTTTAATTATAAAAATTAATATAAATATTTTGTATAACTTTATTATAGATAATTTTTATTTATTTTTACGTAACTTCTTTTATCATAAATAATTATTTTAATTTTAAAAAATTTAAATTTAAAAAACTGTCACTTACAAAGGATACTGATAAACTCTAACATCCTGAACTTGTACGTATTAAGTATTAATCGATAGATCATTACATAAATATATAATATGTATTTACAATACTTCGTGAATATGAATTATGCATTTTTTATAATATTAAATTTTTCAATAAAAAAATTATAAAATACAAAATTATATACATATGTATCATTTATATTTTATTTGAACGTTAAATAATCTCACTGTTTTTCAACCCTACATGCACTATTCAAAATATTATTGGAAAGCAACTTTCGTAATTATATGTGAATAAAAGATAATAAAGATAGGAGGAAGATTGAAAATTAGTGAGATTGCTTGACAGTCTGAATAAATGATACATATATAGTGTTATATTTTATAAATTTTCTCTGTTAAAAGACTTTATTTATTATGAAAGATATATTATTAAAGATGTATTATTGACATTCATGAATAACTTTAAATACATATTGTATCTTTATTAAATACATATATTGTAAGTTATTGTTCTGGTTTATGATTAACATCTAATTTGTAATAGTTCAAATTAGTATTATAAATATATTAAACTAGGATGTTACATAAACAATTACTTATTAAAAATAATTGAAAAATAAATATATAACAATATAAATAAATAAAAATAAAAATATTAATAGAAAATTAAAAACATTATGCATAATCAATTATTTGAAACGTTTTATTTTTACAATTTTCTTCCTAATTTATCGCAAAAAAGTTTAAAAATTGTTTTGAATTTGGTGATTTGTTTGTTTTTTTTCTTCTGCACTCGTAAATCTGCTTGTTGCCGTCATCATTCGAAACAAAACAAACATGGCCTAAAGGAACTTTCACGGAAGATACTCTTTTGACACTTATTTCAACGTTCCAAAAAACTGATTCAGATATTCAAACTCTTAAACAAAATAATCGTGGCCAAATTCTCTGTAACTAATTCAAAGACTCACATTTGAATATGAAAGACAATGCTCGTTGAAATTTTATAAATTTGAATCTAAAAATCCACATTTTCTAAAATATGTTTACAAATCCAAAAAGAAAAAATATTTAATTACTTTAAAATAAAAAAGTTTATGTTTTATTAAACAAAATAAATAATTTTTTCTCTCTTTGTCTATTTGATTTTTCATTTTAACCTTTGTTTGTTGTTGTTGTACACATGGTTGATCATTTCATAGAATTCTTTGTTAAATCTTGGCTCTAAATCCTCCAATGAGATAATAAATCCTTCAAAACTTATTGTAGTGTTTTTCTGCCTTTTTATTCTTGGCCAAATTGATCTACAGTGTTGTTATGCGTGTTTCTTGTCTTGTTTTTACACAATAATCCATTGATCAAGGGTTACTCATTTTCTATATGTAGGGTAAGACATATTCCATGGGTTTATTATTTTTTTGTTGATCTGGTTTGAATGTTACTTCTTTAGTTGAGTCTTTGTCTTTATTCTTGTTGTGATTTCTTTTGTTGTAAAGTGTTTGAAAATCTTGTGCAGAATCTAAAGTAATCTCATTCTCAAGTTTGATGTAAAGTTTGTGGACCACAGAAGATGTCTGAACTTTTCACGACCATTATTGTAGTGTAATTTCATCTATTTACCTAGACATGTCAAAGTGAGCCAACCCGGCTCACATGGGTTGGCTCACCACGAGCCGGGTTCAAAATGAGTGAACCCAACCCGGCTCACTTTCTGGTGAGCCAGAAATTTTGTAGTCCGGCTCAACCCACCATGGGTTGGTGGGTTAAGTGGGTTGGCTCACCAACCCACCTAATTTTTTTTTTTTATTATTCAAATATTTAAATAAATTTTTAAGTAACCCATGAGATGACAATCATAGTAAAATCAAAAATCAATGTTTTGATCATGCTCACCACCAATATATGAAGAATTATTTCCAAAAAAGTATTCATTAGTCTAAGAAAGCATGACTAATATTACAAATTTTCTGTCATGTTATTCAACAAAATATAAATAAAAAAAACTATTAATTTAGAAAAAATTGTTTATAAGACGGTTACTTGAGTAATTTACTATAAAGATTATAGTTAAAGATTAAAGTATCAACATATATATAACTTGACAATCAAATTAATTAAACATTCAAATAATTCAAATATAATTAAGCAACATTCTAGCATTTAAAAATATGAAATTGTGAACAAATATAATTGGAGCAGTAAATAATTAAAAAAAATTAAAAGAAAATTTAAAAAAAAATAAAAAAAAATTGTAAAAAATGTTGGTGGGTTAAGTGGGCCAACCCACCTTCAACCCAGCTCGAACCCGTTTAACCCGTGGGTTAAGTGAGCCGGGTTGAGTTCAATCCACTTTTGAAAAAGTTAAATTTTTCTCAACCCAACCTGACTCGAACCCGTGGTGAGCCGAGTTAGCTCACGAGTTAAAACCCATTTTGACATCTCTATATTTACCCAAGTAACAGCACAATCTCCAAAAGTCGGTTCTATCCTAATTTGTGCATTTTGCACGCTAAATCAATCGGAATTTAATTTTTAAGAACCGAATTCTAATATAGAATTTTCAAAATTTTTAAATCATAAATTTAAATATAATAAATATAATAATTAAAATATATTATTTAATTATGTGTTGAGTTAAAATACTCAATATTAATATTTATTTATTATAAAACACATAAAATAAAGAAAAGTCAGAAATAAATATGCATTGGTGCAAAAATATGATTTGATGTTACCTAATATATTAGGCTTTTAAGAAAAACTAAACTTATAATGATGTGATGACATTTTTTAAATATTTACACGATTATAAAAAAAAAATTTAAGATAATCGAAATCTATATCTTGATCATATTTGTATAAGTTTCGATTATTAATTGAAGTCTATAATAATAAGTGACATTTTTTAAAAATATTTTTACAAATATAAGTTTCATTTTTTTAAAAAACTGAAGCTTATGCTTATATAAGTATTTTTGAAAATGTGTCATCAAACTTTTAAAAGACTTACGTTTCTATATTTCCTAAAGTCATCTCTCTCCTAATAAAATTGTTTTTCATTACAACTTTATTGATAAAAATTCATCAAGCAAAATGTTGAGTACTTGATAATGTTTAAAATTTTTAAAATTTTGCAAATTGGTCATTACCATCCCCTCTAATTCTATTTATTAACCTTTTATGAGTTGACTTTACCCTGTACTTTTCTAATTCATCTATCTTCCAGAACCATTCATTATTCCTTTTCCTTTAAGATTTGCACTCTTGTATCTCTTTGATGAATTCTTCCACCACTAATTTCTTCCATTCAAACCATTTTCTTCGATGTTAAGTTCAATTAATATCGTCAATCAAAATATAAAAATATACGCACTTGATTTTTTATGATGGATTATTTAAAATGAATTAATTGTAAATATATAAGAATTAATTTCTTAACATATGTAAATTATATTTTTAATGTTCTAATAAACAATTATAACATCCGAGTATTATATATAGTTTACATAAATGAAATAAGTGTCACATCTCTATTTTTATTACTTTTATTGGATAAGCAACTTATATATTAAACAATTGAAAACATTATAAAGACTAAATGTAAACAACCAAAATAAAAAACAACAAATTAATGCGAGACTTCTATGATAGATACATTAGCCACTGCGTTGAAGATTTGTTTGATTGTTTTGATTTCGGCTTGATTTCATATCTTATCAGATCTTCAATGAGAACAAGAATGAACACAAATCTATTATTGTATCAGATGCGGCACCTTGATTAATTTATCACTATGGGCCGTGTATATACAAACTACTTAATGCACCCCTATATTCCATATCACATATATTGCAGATAAAGTGAATATTCACTGACCAAGTAATAGAGATAGAATAATTATTAGTTAGGCTATATCAACTAATAATGCAACACAAAAAGAAAAAGTAGTTAATATAAACTAAAAAAAAAAATACATAAAGATCAACAAAAAATCTAATCCAACAAATAGGTCCAAATTCTATTAGACCTTTTAAAAATGCACCTCTACATCATACGTTAATTTTACACATTTCACAATATTTTTTATATGTATTTTGATTTGTTGGTTGGTAAAGTTCTTTCTCATATTTTATATGATAATGTTTTTATCTATAAGGTAGGTATATCCTGTGTACATAATTATGTTGTATTATCTACTTCTTTTTTAGTTATTATTTCATGTGTAAATCTATCGAATATTCTATTGAGAAACATGAAAATGTCGATTAAGGATCTCTCCAGATCAAATTTTAGCCTTAATTTAGTTTTTATATTTAACACTTTTAGTCTGAAAAAAAATACACAGATTTTAAAATTGGACAGTCTGAACTTTTTATAATTGGAGAGGATCGGTGTCCAACAATATCACATTTTAAATATTTCTTTATATTCAAGCTAAAGTCCTAACCACAAATAATGATGAACAAATAAATGAGATATATCCTAAGAAAAACTTCACTTAACGCGATTTATTTTTATTACTCATGAAATTTTTTTTAAAAATTAATAACTGATATTTTATGATAAATTAATATTTTATTGACTAATTCTATATAATTTAGGGTTTTTAAGATTAAAGATGAAAAATAATGAAGTGAAAAATGAGAGAAAAATACCCAAAAGTGGAATTATTTGATTTAACGTAACATAAGCGAAAATAGTTCAAATAATTCAATTTTTCTACTAGCTTGTTTTGGAATCCTTACAAATTATATACGCCAACACAAGAATTTATTTTACAATGATAGATCGACAAATATTAGAATATGCTCGTCACTAAATTTAGTTAGACAAGATTTGAAAGCAATAAATGTATGAAAAATATAAATAAATTTTATTTATTTACTTGTAAAAAAGTTGTAATTTTTTTGGTTTTACTAATTATTATTTAGAAATACCTAAAAGAGTATTAAAATAAAATTGAGTTTACTTTGCTGTATGTTATTCTAAAATTCTTAACAAAGAGTGCCACTTGCCCTAATAATGAAATGAGATTAAAATATAATTCGGTGGGAATTGGGCTTAAATCAAATCTCACTATAGCTGAAGGAACAAGGATGAGTAGTAACTCAGCGATGGAACTTCTCTAACACAATTGCTAAACAAACTCCCTAATTTTACGTATACACCCCCTGTCACTCATTTTTTTTTTTTGACAGAATATAATATCCTTTTTCAACAGACAAAAGTGAATATGTCAAGAGGGTGTGATATCTAGGCATATTTGGGAAGCGATATAAAATGTAAAAATAATCATTATAAAACGTTTTCTTTTTTAAGTATTTTTTTTTTCCATCGTGACAAAATTTAACAAAATTTAACAAAATTATTCCCCGTGACTAAAAAAACCTTGAGTTATACAATTTGGATACCTTTATTTTTTTTATGTACCTATGACACATAACTACATTTTTTGATTTAAATTTTTGTTTACAATAATTATTATCATTTGAATACAATATTTTATTATTAAAAAGAATTATGAAGTAGTTGTTATAAACAAAAATTATTTAAAATCCTTTGAGTGTTACAAACTGAAGTCAAGACGCGGAATCGTTTTTTAAAAGCTGTATTAATTGTAAAACTTGTGAAGACGCGTCGTCATTGTGAATTAAAATTTTGCATTTCTTTTTCTTTTTATATCACTTTCAGAAGAAAAAGAAGAAAAGACAATTTGTTTGGTAATTTTCTTTGTATCAAATAATTTGGTCTACAAACACATAATTCGTGTGGCAGAGTAGCTGAAAGAGTCTTGTGATATTGAAAGTGATCACGAAAATGAGAAGAAAACCTAACGTCACTTCGCATACTCATAATTTTGCCAATGAATCACAGGTCAAGTTTCTGTATCACTTCGTGTCTAACAATAAAAAACAAAAGATTTATTTCTCCTCCCACTACCCCATTATATTTCAATTTCATAAACCATTCACCCCCCTTCCTCATGCAAGAGTGAGAAGGGGAAAAACATAGATATCTAAATTAAAAATCATGTAAAAAAAATATTAATGAGTAATTTAATTAATATAATAAATTTTAAAACTGTAAAATAATGTATTTTATGAATTAATGTCAATTAAATATTAAATTCTTATAATGTTATAATTTTATTGTTTTTATCACTATATCTATTAATACAGTATAAAACGTTGAATAAAAAATGAAAATATAAATATGAAATTAAATTTTGATTCACATATTAACCGAAAATTACGCAAACAAACAAAGAAAAATCTGATGATTATTTTTTATCACTTATATCGAAGGAACCATTCTCGAGGCTAAGAAAAAAGAAGTCGCATTATTAAAAAAAACTACACATTTTTTTGACAATTTCTTTTTTATTTTTTTTAGAAAATATTTATAAAATTTGTTATGAATAGTAATTTTTAAAAAAAAAATTGTTATTAATTTTTAAAACAATATGCTGCATAAAACATATTTTAAAAAAAGTAGTAAAAAATTCTTCCAAATTTTATAATTTTATAGAAAATAATTATTTATAAAAAAATAAATATTAATTAAATTTAAAAAAGAAGTATCTTTTTTATAAAAATTTTATGACAAATTTAAAAGAAATTTTTTTGTGAAATATGAAAAATAATGTAATAAATTCAACTATTTTATCTACGTGTTTCGTGTTTTAATTTAAAAAGTAATAGAGGAAGAGAGTGTGATAATGTTGGAGACTTATTACTTATTTTCAATATCATATAATAGTCATTAATATTTCACGTTTCATATTTTCGACATGAAAATATAATATCTTTTTTGGTCAAATGTACGTTTGTATCAAGTAAAAATAAAATTAATTTATAATTAGGATGACAAATAAATTTATCCTCTTCGGTATTGTCTGAGTATAGAGAATAAATTTTGACATTGATTAAGTATAACTCGTTCTCATTTTGACAATAAATTTTTACATTGATTGAGTATTGATAATATCTAATTTTTTCAATTGAGTATGAGAATGGGATAAGAATATACATATTTGTATAACTCCGTCCCCATATCCGTCATAATAATCATCTCTGCCCTATCCTTGTCCCAAATATATATCCTAAGAGGTAGGAGTCAAATGTCTATGTTTTCTTTTAGCCATGAGGGTTAAACTAAGAAGGTTATGATGTATGATATATATTTAGTTTTCGATTTAATTTTTGGGTTTTTGAATGATGATATTGTTTCATGTAACCTTATTAAATTTTCACTCACTTATCCTTTGTCAATCACCATACATATGAGGTATTGTTCGTTTTAGAGCATGTACTCCGTCACAATTTTCTGTTTAAAAGACGTCTCAGAAGGAAAGAGGAAGGGACATAAGATAATATTTTGTTCTTTTAACAACTTACAATTTTTTATATAATAAATTAAGACCGTTAAATATGCCATAGAAAAAATGGGTTACTAAATTAAAGTGGTGCTTTTTACTATTTCGTTTCTTTAAATGCATGTGCAATATTAAAAAAAATGTACCATCACATTTTAAAAGATTTTTTATTTATTCACGTTGTATCCTACTAAACTAAAATTTATCGTTTTTATTTACATTATAAATAGAGACGTCATCAAATGCTACTAATCATAATAGTTTCAAGGCGACCAATTGTATTATCAACGAAATGATATTTATATTATATTAAAATATCACATTAATTATAAATTAGATCAAATTATAATATACGAAATATGTCCAATTCATACCTTAAATAAGTTAGAGGCAGTAAATTTGAGAGAGGAAGTGAGTTGACATATTTGAAGAGATTATACTGTTATTTGCATTAAAAAATTTGAAGCATGGACGAAAGGATTTAAAGAGAGAGTTTCTGAATTATTTGATGAATATAACAAATAGTTTTGAATAAAATATTATATTTTTATTCCTATAGTAAAAATAAAGTGAAAATAAATTAAGTTTAGTTTAAATTAATTTTATGTTAATAAAAATGTACTCCTATTAACTGCAGAGTTGAAAATGGACTCTTAACGCTAAAAATGGACTGCAACTACCTGCAAAAAAAAGTCCAGGTTCCTTTCTTTGTGCATGATTTGGATTTAAGGTATGGGTAAAAATGTCATTGGACTTTCGATAAATTGGTTCAAATCTTCTCAATTTGAAAGGATTGCATTTTGGTTAATTGCCATCGAATTCGCCCTTTCTGTTTCGTTCAAATCCACTGATCCAAACAAGGTGTTTTGGTACAGCTACATTTAATAAGTCTTAACATGATAGAGTTTCACGCTTCTGCAAGCGGACAAAATTTTGAAAATATTGTGGTTGTTCTTAAAAATGCTGTTAGACGGATTTACGTCAGATTGAAACATAGGTACTGTTTACGGAGACGATAACTCTTCTTATTCTTGATTGAGATTTATTTTGATACACTCGTTAAGTCTTAGATCGTTTAAGAATTGAGATCAAACACAATTTAAATATATTTTTCTTTTTCTATCCTTCGAGACGTCTTTTAAGAACAAGATTATAATGGAATTTTACGCTCCAAAACGGACAATATCTCGATCATACGATTATTATTCCTAACAATGCTGCTAGATCAATTTGGATCTGGTCTTAATAGAAGGTTCTCTCACCGTGACTTGTTCTTGTAGAAAACATTCCTAGATCCAAACACTCTTAAAGCTCACATTGAGACATATTACACAATATTTTTAAACTAGGAATACCATTTGAGAATGATAACTTGATAGTAAAAAACACATGTTGACTATGGTGCCAAAATGAGTATCAAAGGTCAAGTTTTTCTACAGGATTCTGAAATTGAATTTTCAAATTTGTCATAAAATTGTTTTAAAAATTTTCAAGAAATTACTTTTGAGAACTTGCCCATAAATTAATTTTTTGGAGAATTGTACCCGTATCTCTCCCTATTTTTTATTTATCGTACTTATTTAGACAAAGATAAAGCCATTGTCTCTTCAAATTCAACGAAGTATCCTCAAATTCTAATTTAAAAAATGATTTTATATAAAAATGTTAATAACTAATTTTAAAATTAAAACACAAAAAGTTAGACATTAATTTTTTTTTTAAAACTAATACAAGCTATTCAAAAAAATTACTAAAAATTTTTTAGTAATTTTTAAAAATTAATTATATTTAATTAATTTGGCCTGTCCAGATATTCTGACACGTCCGATTTGTTGGGCCTGTTCTGGTCGTCGAACTCATCTTGGTCATCGAGTTCGTCCGTGTTGTCGGGCCCATCTGGGTCGTCACGTTTGTCGGGGTCGTTGGGTTCGTTTGGTTTGTCGGGCTCGTCCGGGTGGTCGGGGTCGTCTGGGTCGTCACACTTTTTCGGTTCATTTGGCCCGTTCAAATCTCTGAACCAGTCCAAATCGTTGGGCTCGTCCAGGTCGTTGTACCCATCCGTGTCGTATTGTAGGTTCGTGTTGTTTGGCCCAGCTAGATATTCGGGCTCATTCGAATCGTCGGGCCCATTCAGGTTGTCGGACCCGTTCGAGTCGTGTGACCCGTTTGGGTTGTCAAACTCGTCTGGGTTGTCGTACTTGTCTGGGTCGTTGAGTTCGTCCCACAGATGATAATATATTTTAAAAAATAATATATTTTTCATGTTGAAGATGAAAGCACGTGAGTTGACCCTGACTTACAAGGTTTTGGTGGGGTTGTTGGCCTTGTGAACTTCTTTGATGGAGACTTTTTTTCGATGTGGGCTTTTTTGGCTCTAACCCACATGGGCCAGGGCCAAGCCTTATGGGCTAGGCCAAATTGACACCTCTACTAAAAACCTATAAAATTAAACCATTTCAATTAATAAATATAAAATTAAATTTAAAATAATTTAAATTGTTTGCGAAAAACTCATCTTGTATTTTTAATTTGGAATATTGTATTTGGGGAAAACTTCCTTAATGTTTCTTCTTAAAAAAAATAATTTTAAAGTTTTATTTGATATAAACCCATTTTAAATAATTCTTCTATCTATTAAATATTTTGATATTTGAGGATATTTTTCTATATCCGGCTCCAAAGAGTTAAAAAAATACAATACTATGAAACTAATATTTCATATGAAGTGGGATAGGATAAAAAAATATGCTTTTATTTATTCAAGAATAGAATAAAATAGGTCAAAAATAAGAATAAAAATAATACATTTGTGTTTTTTTTTTCAAGAATAAAAGAGATGATGTGAGAATAAGGGATAAGTTGACTAACTCAAGAGACAAAGAGAGAAAAAATATATTAATACATTTTTTTATTCTTTGTTATATTTAATTCTATGTTTTATTATTTATTAACATTAAATAACATGTTTCATAAAAAAAATTAAAATTTACCTAATTTAATTTTCATAAATTTTTATTATCCATTCACAAAACTTTAAGAATTTGAGGAATACTTTTCATTCACGACCACTCTCAAGGCTTAAAACAAATTTAAAAATAATACATTTTTTTAAAATATTTTTTCTTGGAAGTTTAAAGCAATTAATACTGTAAAAAGTTTTGAAGTATTTTTTTCTTAAAAACCTAAAACAAATACTTTACCTACTTGGACCTTGACCTGCCTTCACCTCACATGATATTCGGCCCCTGATGAAAAGGATAGTAGTTATATATATAAGAAACAAACTAACAAATTACACTTAACTATATTCAATAGAAATATACACTTTAACTTATATTTCATAGACTAGTCCACTGTAATACCAAATTAGAAATGTTTGTTTTTTTTTTCTGTATGGTAGTAATTTACTTTGATTAAACATAGATTTTTCTTTTCTATACCCTTATATATGTAAAAAGAATACAATGCAACATATGGTAATAGGTTGTATTTCTAGATGTCAAGTAACATAAAGTCGGAATACAGATTACACTATTTTAAATATGGAATAAATAATAATAAAATAAGTATCCTTTATTATTGTGTAATTAGGACTTTTCAAATCAAACAATCCAACAAGATAATTGAATATTAATATATTACTAAATATTTTAATAATATAATATATTACCAATAATTTTAATAATATAATAAATATGTATAGAAAATAAAATTATTTATTACTATACTATATTAGTCCATCATGTAAAAAGGATAACATCAAATATATAAACTAAAACAAATTATATAATAAAACTGCAAAACTGATTTAAATCAAATAGTAAAAATTAGTTAATTTTTTTCCGTGTTTAAAGTAAACCAAATGGTATTAAATATAATATTTATATTTAGTTCATATGTGTTTTACGGCCAGCATGGTTAATGTATTAGGTTTAATGAGATAAAATTGACATGACGTTTTGAAGATAATAATGGTGAATTAGATATTTTGCTATAGTTCCTTACCTAATTAGTGAAGTATTACAGAGAAATCGTAAATCATATTCTCCTTCACCACTAATAGAGAAACATGATTAGATAGAAAAGAGAAATGGCCTGCGTAGTTTCATCAAGGGTTCTAGCGTGAAACTTTGACTTGGTTCTGGTTGAAAAAAGAACACAGTATAGTGATTTGTGAAACACGTTGAGTTCAGTCTAGAGTCAAATAACACGTTTCTCGCATTTTCTCTGTAAGTGTCATAGGTGCCAAGATGTCCAGAACATTATCATGGGAAGTTAAGGAAACCTTCCATGACAAGGAGGACGTACAAGTTATATTATCGCACATGAACATAAGAGTCTTGTAAAAGAAGTCAATGTTCTCTGCCAAGAGAAAGCCAACTCCGAATTTTTCTTTTCAGCTATTATTTCCTTTATATATATATATATATATATATATATATATATATATATATATATATATATTATTATTTATTTATTTTTTTTAAATTTTTTATAACTTTATCTTAGTTATAATTTGATTTTGTCCTAATATAACTCTATCACATCTTAGGGGTAACAAAATGGGATAGTCCGATCCATTTTGGCTCAATCTGTCTTTGGCTCGTAAAAAATGGACTATGTTGAACCAGTTTGTTAATACAACACGGGTCATAAAATGTAACTCATCTCATTTTTGAACAGACTAAGCCATTAGCCCGTCCTTTTTGCAGAAAAGTTATAACTGTGATTAACTACATTTAGTAGCATGGACAAATAAAACAATGATATGGGTCACTCAGGTCGACCCATTTCTCTTGATGTTCAACTTCATTTTTCCATGGTAAAACATGTTACGGGCATCCACGACCAATTTTTTATGCGATCCAACATGTTGATGAGCCAAACGGGCCAGATTGATAAAAGTTTATGGGTTCAATATTCTAGCCCAACCTACCTTATTTCCTGACGGGTTAACGGGTTGGCCTATCTGACTCAACTTGCTTTGTCACCTCTAATCACATTTTTATTTAAATATAAGTATTTTCATATATAATATTATAGTGGACATAATTTTTATTTTTAATATTTACGTATACTTTTAGATGAATTATTTTATAATTTTTTGATGAATAGATTATTATTTTCATATTATTGAAATTTATATGATATATTTTTTTTAAAATAAATTAATGCTATTATTTTATTGATATTCTTAAATATCCATATTTTTTAAATTAAAAAGTGTAATGAATTATAATTTGTAAAAACTAGTTAATTTATGTTTTGTTTCCGGTTGAAGAGAAAAAAAAAAAAGGAAAGAAACAAGTTCAATAAAAGTGTAGCCCGACATATATAAAAAGAAAAAAAAAGAGTCTCATGTTTTCTTTCTTTAAAACAAAATAAAATATTTTCCCTCCTTTATTTCTAGATTTCACCACTAATAACTATCTCTTTTATAATTTGATTATACCTCAGAATAATTAAGGAGTTCGAGAACAATTTGGTCCAATTAAATTTTTAAACATAAAATTATTAAATTTTTAAACATAAAGTTTTTAAATATTGGGTAGCTAAATTTTAAAAACTAATTTAGAGACTAATTATATTTTTTTATTTATAATAATGATTATTTTAGTAATCAATGATTTTTTATTTTGTAAATCGTTATCTAAATTTGTCACAATAGTGACTAACAACTTTTGACACTACCAAAATTCTTGAAATTACTAACGGAATTTTACCGAAGGAAATATTTTCATCCGTAAATTTGATTTATCGACGGATTTTCAATTTCAATTATCGAATGATTTATTTCTGTCGATAAAATTTGTTGATAATACATATTTCATTTATCGACGGATATTTTCTCAGGATATCTATCGATAACTACATATGTCAAAATCTGTCAATAAATTCGTCGATAATTGATCCAGTCAAATATTTTATTAATTTTTTAATCTGATGTTACTTAATTCATTCATTCATTTAAATTTTAATAATAAAAATAATTTTAATTATAAAAAATATTTGTTATCAATTTTTTCTTTATATATAACAATTTATTATTATTAATTATTAATATTAAATTATTCACTAATTAATGTGTTAATTAAGTAATTCATTCAAATCTATTAGTTATAAAAATAATTTATAAATCATTTTATTTAAATTATTGATAAAAATAATTCAATTTGTGTTAATTTATTTTTATGTTAATAAATTAAATAATTTTTTTAAATTTTAATTAATAAAAATATTTATTCCAAATTTTATTTTTTTATGATATAAATTTTATCACTATAAATTATTGTCGTTTTATTATTTTTTAATTTTTTTGGTTAAAGAACTAATTCATTCAAATTTATTATTTATAAAAATAACTTTAATTGTAGGCAAATTTTTATTTTAATTTCTTCTTATAATATAAGATTTTTATAACTATTAATTATTGATATCTTATTCGTTTTTTAATTTTTGTGTTATATAATGTTACTTATTTTAAATTTTATATATTTTATAATATAAGAATTTTATCAGTATTCATTTTGATAGTTTATTATTTTTCTAATTTTTTGTGTTATTTAATTTATTCATTGAAATATATGATTTATAAAAATTATTTTAATTGTAGAAAAAAATTATTTCAGAAACTTTTCCTTTATTATATAAGATTTTTGGCATTATTATTTATTGATATGTTATTAATTAGTTATTTAATTCATTTAAATCCATTAATGATAAAAATAATCTTAATCATAAAAAATATTTTTTTCAAATTTTCTTTCTTTTATAATATAAATATTTTATTACTCTTAATTTTTAATATATTTTTATTCTTCCAATTTTTATGTTAAATATTTAAATAACTCATTTAATTTTATTTATAAAAATAATTTCAATTATAAAAATATATTTATCCCAAATTTTATTTCTTTCATAGTATAAATGTTTATCACTATTAATTAATGATATCTTATTATTATAATATAAGATTATTGTAACAATTAATTATTGATATCCTATTAATCTTATAATTTTTATGTTATACTAGTGAACACACATGCGTCGTCGCGCCTGTGTATCCGTATTTTTTAATTTTTATAAGATTATTAATATTTAATTTTAAAACATATATAATAAATTTTAAAATAGCTGTTAAATAAAATAACTGTTAAAAAATGTTTTTAGAATAACGGTCAAAATAAAAAAGATTTAAAAAAACGGTTAAAGATAAACTAATTATAAAATAATAATTAAGGATAAAATTGGAAAATGAAAAGTGGACACAAAAGGAGGAATCCTCTTTATATATTGTAATAGATAATAATATTTAATCTAAATTTTCTTTATTTTATAATATAAGATGTAGTGTTGGTTTTGGGATGAAAAAATGGGACGTAAAAAATTGATATTTTTTTTAAAAAATTAATAGATAATTATCGACGGATATTTTAGTCGATAATTACAAACAAATTTTATCGACGAAAAATATTCTGTCAGTAAATTTTACCGATGACACTTTTACCGACAATTTTTTGGTAGTTGATAATCCGTCGATAATTTTAATTTATTGACAGATTTTGATCGTCGGTAATATTAATTTTTCTTGTAGTGTGATCACTAAAATTGGTTGTTAATGAGACATTTTTTTAAAGTGTACCTTTCTCCCATACTCAACACTAATGCATGATGAATTAATCCAATCTCGATCTATACATATATCTATTGGCATTGAATGAACAAATTCAACATTCTCTAAATGAATTATCACCTCACTTTTGTATTCAAGTTGTGACATATCTCATTTAAGAAGATTCACTTTTTTTCAGGTTACAAGAAATGAAAATCGTTATCAACCATAATCAAATATGCACTCTAAGAGATCAATACAAAAACACACTTAGAAAAAATTAGTGTGTGTGTGTACGTATATGCACTAATAAAATAATAAAAAGAGATTAATTTAAAGAAATACACAAATTTTCCAAAAATATGAGGCAATACATAACTTTCGTATTGAAGAAAAAATAAGGCTCATTCGATGACAACAATTTCAAACAAACTAAATTTAAGTATACAATAAATCATATGTAACTAAAAATATATTAAGTAACATATTAAGAAAAGAAATAACAACATTTCCAAACAACCTAAATTTAAGCATATACAACAAATCAATTTTAAATAAAAATATATTAAAAGACATATTAAAAAAAATAAACTATTCAAATAATTAAAACATATAATCATATATACAAATTTTAAAGCCATGTGAGGAGCAAGGCATGAGAGAGAACTTGGGAGCATGCTTCGAAAATGGGAGTTGGACAATGGGAGAAGCAAGGCACGTGCTGGTGGCACTAGAGCAAGTAAGGGCTTTTAGGAATTCTACTTCAATTCTTTCATCGAAGTATATTCAGATAAGGTAAAAAAGGTAGAACTTTAGGCTTCGGTTCATAACCGAAGTCTGTTATTCACTTTATGCTTCAAGTCTTTCTTGAACCGAAGCCTATTCCTTTTTTTTCAAAAAAAAAAATATTGTTTCAATTTGTTCTCATCCTCACCTTCCCAACATTTCCCATCATTGAACCACCATAGAATCATTGCACTCCCCACCAAAAAATAATGCCACCACCACCCTCCCCACCCCAACATTGAATAAAAGGCATTAAAAAAATACTCGCATTAGGAAGAAATGATTATGAAATAGAAAAAAAAAACACATGACAAGAGAACGAACCTCTCGCTGCTTTAGAAATGGGAAGGAAAGGTAGGCTCACAATGACGACACGACGACATAATTTTCATTGGCGACGAAGAAGAGAAAGGAGGAAAGTGGAGGAGTGATAGCGAAAGAGACAACATGGTTTGCGTTTGGCGACAATGAAGGGAGGAGATTGTCTCTTGTAGTGAAGGAATGATGCAACGACGCAAATAGAACAACTTTGTTGGGGATGCAAATTTTGTGAATTTTTAACCCTAACAAACGAATAGGCATCAAATATTTAAAGAACCAAAGCCTATAATTGTGCAAATATTTTAAAAAATTTCACTAGTGGCAATTTTTAAATTATTTGCAAAATTATAGGTTTTGGTTCTTTGAATAACTGAAACTTATACTAGTATATGCTTCATTTATTTTAGAGACAAAAGCCTACAGTTTTGAAAAGAATTTCAAAAATGTCATTGCATTTTGAAAGACTTCATTTTTCTTGAAATCAAAGCATATTAGATGATTTCAAAAGTGTTTTTTTGCACTAGTGTGGGTTGGACAATGAGGGAAGATGAGGAGCAAGGTGTGCATTCGATGGTGAAATCTAATGGCGCGTGAGCAATGAGAGAGAAAATGATAAAGAAGACTAACCAAATGGTGGTGATGAACTTGCGAATGTATGTGAGATACTTAGATGAGCAATGAGAGAGAAAATAAGAGAAAGAGAGA
>Ga0214542_1005324_pt1 | contig 24548 bp, 8 predicted proteins | sample CNSS1metaG_FD_160096 | JGI IMG/M metagenome (GOLD analysis project Ga0214542, IMG submission 160096) | Root nodule microbial communities from cowpea collected in UCLA plant growth center, Los Angeles, California, USA - CNSS1 | ecosystem: Host-associated > Plants > Roots > Nodule | place: USA...
TAAAAATAAAAATAAAATAAAAGCATATAAAACATGGAAGATTGAACAAAACTCATGATAAAAATTATATTCTAAATTCTTAAAATTAATTTACATGAACATGATGATAAATTTTAAAAACAATTTGTCATTTTTGTTGTGAATCATATAACGAATTGGTTGTATTTTTCGAGATAAAATAATTCATCAATAAATTTTTTGTAGTGAACACCATTCCATTCTCCACTTTCTCGTATTACCTAAAATATGAATTTTCTTTTAAAAATTGATGTTCTAAAGTCCATTAATCATTTGTCATCACATTAAAAGTTATTAAAAATAAAAAATAAAATGAAAGAATATAAAGCAAGAAAAATTGAACAAAACTCATGATAAAAATTATATATGAAGGGCAAGGGTAGTTGTTGTCCCCACAGTTTGCAAAGTATTGTCTACTTTAAAATGTCGTCACAGTTTTGTCTTTAACAGACACCTCAATGGATGAAGAAAAGAATAGGTATTTAAATTGTGTTTGACCTCAACTCCTAAATACTGTGAAACTATTGAATATACTGGAACAAACCTTCAAACCTCTCGTCGATAGCAAGAGAAATTGTTATTCTCATATACAACACCGATATTTTGACTCAACCCAAATTCGTATGACAACATCATTATGAAAAAAAAAATAAGATGTAAGCTAAATTTTAAAACTAATAACATTTCATAGCATTTTTTTATTCTACTTACTTTAACTTCTTCACCTACATACTTAATATGTTTAAAAATACCTTTTAAAAGGTCAAAACATTAATTCACAGAGTGTATAGTGACATATCAATGGACCTTTTCAACCGTGTCACATGATTGTGCATGTGGTATTACGTGATGTTTGAAAATGATGTGCATAAATTATAATTCTATATATATATAATTGTATATGATACAAATTAAATAGGACTTTTTGGGCAACAACGAATTAAATATCTTTTGGGCCCTCAACAATATATACCATAATATATATAAATATCTATAGTTTAATTCACATCGCTTTCCTTTGTACAAGGCGGGGATCACAAGGTAGTTTATAAAATTATAAGTAAAGAATATTATTCTATTTCTACAACAATAATAAAAAAGAGTTTAATTAAAATTTCCACAAAAATAATTATTTATAATTTGAAAGTAATTACTCCCTTTGCTCTTTATTATAGAGTACATATTTTCCGGGATTTGTTTATCTTTTTTATAAAATACTTTATAATAAAAAAAATTTAAAAACCATTAATAATAAAAAAAATAATATGATACATTCATAATATTCTTTAAAAATTCAAATAAATTAATTATTTTATTAATGTGTTTAATTATTATATTGAAAGTGCCCTACCTTAAAATTCAGAGGAACGTTTTTTTAGAATAATTTAGTTGGATTGAATATAATAATTATACATAACTAATGCAATTATTAAAAACTATTTCAAAGTCAAAGTCATCATTTAATTTGAATGGCTTAGTATAATGTTTTTATATACATGAATCAAAAATCTTAAGTATACTGTTACAAATTTTATTTTTCATAATCATGAGCTGGAAAAAATGTTATGTAGTATAAATACTTCCTTTCAACATTTTAATGGTGTTTTTTTTTTTGTTTATGTTTAATAATATCATTCATTCTAAAGAATAGCAAAAAATAAAAAATAAAATCGTATATAACAATGTAAAAGTAACGTAAAACGAATTTATGGATACATTATAGTTAAGTTGATTAAAAAACTCTTAACATAATATATTTATTATTATTCTTATTATTTAAATATATAGTTTTTTTTTTACTCGTGTCTATCGGAAATGTTAGAAGTGGAGAGAAAGAAGGAAGAGAGTTCAATTCTGTTGGGTGACAAAACTATTAGCTTTAGGGAACAGATGCAAGATCCATCTTCAAACCCTAATTCCAATTCCAATCCCAATCCTCACAATGCCAATGCCGCATCTCAGCCACCGCGACCGGCACCGTCAACAGCGGCCGCCGGCGCCGGCGCCTCATCGTCCTCGATTTTCGCACGCTCCGGCGGGCCTCACCACCGGCGAGCTCACTCGGAGGTGAGTTTCCGGCTTCCGGACGACATGATGGACCTGTCGCCGTCGGATCCGTTTGCCGGCGGGTCATCTACGGCGAGTATGGACGAGATCGGATCCGAGGACGACTTGTTCTCGACGTACATTGACGTGGACAAGCTGGGAGGTGCAAACGGGTCGGGCGGTGCAGGAAATGGAGCGGATCCGACCGGAGAACTGGAGAAAAGTCCGGCGATGGCGAGGCACCGGCACAGTAATTCCGTCGATGGCTCTTCATCGTTTGGCGAAATTATGGAAGCTAAGAAGGCTATGCCTCCTGATAAGTTAGCCGAGCTATGGACAGTTGATCCTAAGCGTGCTAAGAGGTTCTCAACTCAACTGCGATCTCAGCAATGCTTCTTTTACTTTGATTTTGGGTTCTAATGATTACACTTCGATGTGACGTGTGAATTAGTAAACAGTTGGTCTTATCAGTTTAAGGTTTTACGTTAGTTGATTTTCGCGTTTCAAATTTAATTGGTTTATGAAGTTAAATTGAGGCTTGTTGCTGAAGGTTGAAACTGCTTGACCTCTCTGTTGTGATATTTTGATGATGCTGTGTGAATTGATATGTTTTAATTAATGAATAATTAGAGGTCAGGGTTTTTAGTTGCAGTCGTCGTCACTGTTTCACGGCAATCCATGACATTTGCTAGAAAAGTCAGGCATATGTAGCCTTAAATTGCGTTTGCCACTTGGTTGGAGTGTGTAAAAGAACCTTGTTGTGGCAAAAGTTATGGTCATAATTTGGTAAAAAGAATTGTCGTTGTGGCTGAAATTGAGGATGTGAATGCATTTTTAAAACCTTGTTACAGCATGAAGAACCATTTAAATGCCGAGAGCGAAGGGTTTATGTTAAAACTAGTGCTCACTTGTTTCATTAAGTGATTGCTTTGAATTGGATTCTGTTTATTATTATTGTCATGATGTTGTTGTTTTTGTGAATAGAATACTTGCAAATCGGCAATCCGCTGCTCGATCTAAAGAGAGAAAAGCTCGCTATATACAAGAACTCGAGCGCAAGGTTCAAACACTTCAGACGGAAGCCACAACTCTTTCTGCTCAATTGACATTATACCAGGTTTGTGCGTGTCTAAAATTTAAAGTGCTTTTAGACGTTCCATTTTACGGAGTAGACTCTGATTTGTTAAGGGATTTCCTGATGCTGCATGGTAATGTAATGGGGCGTTGTTTTTGAGGATTTACTGGGTTGACTTATTTCGTATGCGTATACAAACCAATTGTGGCTAAATAGAAATGACACAAATACTTATTTTGATTTTTTTATAGAGGGACACGACAGGCCTGAGTACTGAAAATACCGAGCTTAAGCTCCGTCTGCAAGCCATGGAGCAGCAAGCACAGCTTCGAGATGGTAACCATCATTATATTCTTAATATACATAAAAAATACGTACTTTACTACTTTTTTTAATGTAACTCTTAGAAGTGTGTTATTAGGATTAGCTAATTGTACTGAAATTAGTTTCTGATATGTTATAGCTCTTAATGAAGCATTGAAAAAGGAAGTTGAGAGACTTAAAGTTGCTACTGGTGAGATGATGAGCCACACTGAATCCTTTAATTTGGGAATGCACCATATGCCGTTTACGGGACCAACTTTCAGTCCAATCGTGTCACAATCAGGCCCTTCTGGTCACCAAAACATCCAGTTGTCATCATTTGGTCACTCCCCATCAACAATGCCAACTCATCCACTGCATCAAACTAGTTCTCATACACTATCAGAAATATTGCAAAATGACCAGCTTGGTCGTTTCCAGGGGCTTGACATTAGTAGCAAAGGGTCAACTCTGGTGAAGTCTGAAGGCCCCTCACTTTCTGCAAGTGAGAGTAGCACTACATTTTGAATTGACTGAAATCACTTGACCTGCTGACTTATCCATTTCATTCATTGTTCGTAGTGTTGACGTCTAGTCAACTGATGAAGGTACCTTATTTCATGATTCAGATTTGAGGATTAATTCTTAACTATTTATTCTTATTAGGGATGCTCACCAAAAAGGGGAAGCACCCTTGGGGTTTTGTTGTGAAGTTCACACAATCGTGTTTCAGCAAGGCATTTGGTGTTTCTGGGCGCTGGAATATCGGGAATGAAAGGTCGTTCCCATTGTATCTTTGTATGTTGGGATATGCATCGATCCTCTGATCTTTTGTATCATTGTTTACGTGATAGCATGTACACTGTGTGATTTATTGTTGTGTTTCACTTCATTCATAGTCCTAGATGGACTCGTTTTTTTTTTTTATAAATCTAGTTACTTAGTTTTTGGTTATTCATAGTCGTTGTACAATCCAAGATTTTTGGATTCCTGTTGTATTAAAAGCTTCTTCCGAGATCAGACCTTTTTTTAGTAATTGGCATTTCTTAGTGATTATAATCTAACGGAGCACACATAAATTAATCCAAATATAAATCTTTGTAATATTACACTTTTGATTGTAGCATGTTTAGCCACAACCATACAAGCGAAGCATTTTATTAGTAATTATCCAAGCTTCTTTAAGCTATATCTCTGTTGTAACTCCGGCATAACCTTCGTTTTTCATTTCATATATTGAGTTTTCGTGCTATCCTTGTATAATTTTCTGCGTTAAGTTTCTATATTGTTCTTTCTCTACATAGTGTGATCATAAAGTACTCATTTCAGTGACTTTCAGACGTTGGATCTCCAACATAGAAACAATGAATCTGAATATTAGGTGATGTGATGGCATATACATGTAGGCCAAGCACGATATAGTTATAAAATATTGTCCCAAAGCATGATGATGCAACCATATTGGTATCAGATGCATAATCAATGATGCCGGCAAAGGACATAATTTGAAACAATTTTATGATGCTCAAGTGGGTCCCTAGTAGACTCTGCAAACAGGACATGTTCTTCCTACACTTAAAAATTCTAAGCCTGCACTATCTCTGAAGTTTAAAGTAATTTTTTAAAATCCAAAATGTTATCAGTGTGTCACTTCCTCAACAATAATCTGGAACACATAAACCCATTTCTCTTCATGCACATGATCCATAATACATCTTTCTCCCTGTAGTGAGTATTCCGGAAAATGATAAAATAGTATTATGAAACAAATATTTTAAAAAGTAATTAAATTAATTTTAAAATGAGTATTTTATAAACTAGCTTTGTATTTCAAATTGGTATAACAAATAAAAAGATGCAAGAGGGAATGTATAATTAAAAACAATAATTCTATTATTTGGAGTTATGTCTTCCAAAATAGGATGACATTGTTTGGAAATATACAGTGCACTGCTCGGATTTCGGATTTGGTAATGTTGTATGTATCAGGGATGAGAAACGAAGGTATATAAAAGAAGAAGAATAATGTACATACCGGTTCTATCCTTGAATCGATCGTCATGGCAGAAGTAATATTAACATGATAATTTCTGGATTATCACGCTAAAGAAGGTTAGAAAATCATATCATAATTAGACTCTTCAAGGACTTTATAAATTGAGTATGTAAGTGAAGTATTTAATATTTTTGAAACTTTTTCCATTTATTATTACCATTTAGATCAAATACTTACTTGAGCATCAAAATACTTTTGTAGGTAACAAAATGATCGGACAATATTATGTGAGACATCATACAAAAGATCAAACTATAATTCTGGTTGTTTTAGTGAGCAAAGGTCAAGTTGATAATTTTAGTTGAAGTTATTATTATTTTTGAACTTTTAAACTAAGTAAATTATTCCTCTTGAACTTAAGGTCCGAAAAAGATAGCAGTTTATCGTCTTAGCTTTGTTTGAGTTATATTTGAGTATGGTTGGATGAGAGAAACTCGACATGACTTATTATCTTTAACAATTGTCATAAAATGTTTGTGTTTTATGAGTTATTTTAAAATTCTCATGCAATATGATGTTGTGATATATACATGTATGGAAATTAAAGTAATATATGAAAGAGTAATATATGATGTTCTGATACAATATAATGAAATATAATGAAGTAAAAAGGTGTGATATATGATGATGACAATGTTGAACATTATTGGTTTAGTTTATTTAAATGGTGTATGATATTATGAATATTATGTTTACGAATGATATATACATGTATGAAAATTAAAGTTCCCAAGCTTGTGATGACATGTGGGTCATAGTTGAATTTGTGTATTACTTAAAGGAATCTATGATATAATATAGATTTCCTTATTGATGGTTTAAGTTGTATAGACTAAGGCATCATGTAATGAGAAGTAAATAAAAAGTATTTGCACATTGTAACATTTGTAGATGTATGACTTAGGTTATAATGAACTCTGAGTGATCCTTGACCTTAGGCTCGTTATTAATATAAATCTTTGAGTGAGTCAAGTGTTAGTGTTTTGTATGACATTAGTGATAGATCTTCAATAAGTATTTTGGAAGTGTCAAAAAAATGATTTTTTTTTTTGGAGATACCATGTACACAAAATTATACCAATCAAATAAATTATTTTTTACATATTAATTTATATATATTAAAAAAATGTGGTGGCCAAAGCACCCTATAACATGGAGAAGTTCCATAGTTAGACTACTTAATATTAGTCTTCCGAAAAGTATATATCAATTGTTATTGAATCTAATATTATCTTTTATGTATATTGATTCATTATTCAATTATGTATTTGAGTTAATTATGTTTTTGTCTTTAAAGTATAATACAATTTTAGAATTCGTTCATATTTCAAAGTTGGATCTGGTTTAGTCCTCATAAAGATAACAAAAATACTCGTGTCCGCGGATATCCACAAATAAAACAAGTCACGGATAGTTTGTGGATACTTGCGAGGATAATGGGTAAAATAATACCTTCTTATTAATGAGACAAAGTCGAGTATCATACTGCTTGTACTCGCGATATCTATTACTTGTTAAAAGTATAATTTATAATTTATAATCTATCCTGACCTAACACATAGTTAAAATTAGATTTGCCTCTCGCAACAACCCCTCTACTGCTTCTCTTCTCTAACAATGTCTCAGTCTAGGATCTTCTGCAAAATTTTAAGTGAAAACACTAAAGCAACAACAATTACTCCCTGTGTTCATTCTTCTTAGACTTTCATGCATGGTCAAGCAAGAACAAGCAACCATCATTGAGCTCACCACCACAGGTGGCATTGTTCCGCAATCACTGCCAATTAGTTACTCTTCTTCACCAGCGTCGACGTGGCGCAACCAGGGCATCGTTGGCACCGATGACACCGTTCTTTACCTCCTTCACGCGTCAAAATCCTCTTGGAACCATAGGTAATGTCATCCCTCCATCTTCGTCGCATTGTGTCATTGTTGTCTATCATTGTGACGTTGTTGACCGAATAGGCCATAGTCTCCTCTTCTCTCTCGAGCAGGAATTATGATCTTCCTTCATATCTACGAGTCGTGAAGCCAGAGCGCGACAACCTTGCCTCGTCGTTTGCATCGGAGTCGAATGTGACCGTCAATATTACCACTAATTTTCGATCTCTATTGTTGTTCAACTCTATCCTTATTCCATTGTATTAATCAAATATTGATATTATTGTTCTATTTTTTTTAGATCTTGGCAATGAAAATGCTCAACTCTATTTTTCTTATAATGTTATTAGGATTTTATTCTAAATTATTATTTTTTAAATATATGCGGATATCCATGGATATCCATAGGTTTTAGAAAACTCACGGATATTTTCTAAATGGTTATTCGGCGGGTAACTGGACGAGTGACATAAAAGATTTTTTTGTTGTGGGTCGGATAGCGAAATGACGTTAGATTTTTTTTTTTTTACGTAGCAAACATACTACCATGTGTGTCCGTGTGTGTATGTGTCCATGTGTACCCATCTCTCTCCCTCCCCACCTTCCCCGCAACTATTCCTCATACCTCACCCTCTATGGCCCTCCCTCCTCCTCTCGCACCCTCCCGGTCTCTGAACCTCCATTATCTCATTATCAAGAGATTATGAAGTGGAATTCAGAGTGTGGAGAAACCCTAATTCATGTTTATGGAATAGGTAAAGGGCGCGCAAGTGGGACTCCTTGGCTTGACGATGGTGGCAAATATTAAGATCGACAAAAGAGATGGAGAAGAGAGAGCCGGAATTAAGGATTTGTTAATTTGAATTAATGGAAGTTACTATATTGTAGTGATTCTGTAGTAATTATAAAATGTGTATGTTGCAATTTGGGGGAAATCTTAAACCCTATCTACTTTCAATTATTATCAGTTTAATTTGTTTAAAACATGATCTTATATATCTAGACCAAATCATTGCCCCTTGTTTGCTTAATGCTTTATTTGATGTTTGAATAATTGTAGTTACTATTGGGAAGATGAAAATTTCTAGGCTTGGATTTTCGAGCGCAAAAAGATAAGGAATTTGGGTAGAAAAAGTTCATATTTTGTAAGTAGTTTATGTGAATTACGCTACTGAAGGGAATAGTGAAATCTCATTATTGAGCATGCTAGAGGTTAAGAATTAGAATAAAGGTATTGTGAGGAGAAGGGTGGGGGAAGGGAGGGAGGGTAGGGGGAGCAGAGGCCAAGAGGATGGAAGAGGGGGAGGAACGGAGGGTAGGGTATGAGGAACAGTCACGAGAAGAAAAGTATATATATATATATATATATATATATATATATATATGGACACATATAATTGGACACAGTATAAAATAACCTAATTTCGTTGTGAGAAAAACTACATTCATACATTTCTTAAATACGAGGATCAAACAAGATCAAATTTTGAAATAGTAATAAATTTCAAAACGAAAAATAATTAACCCATGTATTTCTAATGTAAGTCACTTTTTTTTATGAAATGATTTTTATTATATTATTAATTAACTTGATGTTTTTATAATATGTTATCATATATTTTTTTTTTCAAATAAGTATCTTTAATAAATAAAAATATCTATAAAAAAAAATATTCATAATAAAATTTAAAAAATAATTATATTTATTTTTAAAATTAAAAGAACACATGCACCTAGCGCATATATTTTCATTGGTATATATAAAATAATTCTCTCAATAAATACACATATTTATATTACTATTTTATCTTTTATTATGTTTTAAAAAAATATTGAAAATAAATTGTTCAAATATAAAAGTGAATACAAACTAATTTTAATAACAAAATATATTATAAGTTTAATTACTCACTTGGTCCTACTTTGATATGAACATTTTACCGTGGCCTTTACTTTTAAAATAGATTGATTTTGTTCATTTCTAATTTGAGATTAAATTTTTTATTCGTATAAATATTATATTGATATTTTTTTTAAAAATGATTTTTTAGCGTATTACATTATTGTATATTATTAACCCATGGTTTATTAATCATGACTTTTAGCACTAAATTTTAATATAAATATTCGTAGACATTTATACAAATATCAAATTTGGTCTCAATTAAAAGATGGTCAAATTTATTATTGTATAAATGGTATTAATTAATTTATTCTTATAAAAAAACATAGTTTAATAATATATTAGTATTAAAAACTTACTTTTTTGTAAAAAACAAATATACTTAATTAGTTTTAATCTTATAAAAAACATGATTAACAAGACATGGATTAATAATATATAATAATGTAATAGGTTAAAAAGTCATTTAAAAAAAATATCAGCGTAACATTTATACAAATAAGAAATTTGGTCTTAAATTGGAAATGGACAATATTGTTCTATTTTGAAAAAATTATTAAGATTAAGTTGAATCAAAGAAACATATGTATGAACTAAATTAAATCAAAGATATATATGTAGAAACTAAATTGAATCCAATAAACATATATAATGATTAAATTGAAATATAGACAATGACACTTACACTTGACATTCACATTAACATTGACACGTGACACAAAAAGTGTTATGTCGTGTCATACTAAAGACCTTACACGTGGTATAAAAAAAATTTAAAAAAAAATCACATATTAATACGTGACATGTCTTTAATAATTGAAACAATTTTTAAAAAATTATGACGCAATTGATATTTTTTTATGTAATTGAAACTTTTTTAAAATCTAGAACCACATTGAAACATTTCAAATCAAAGTGAAAATCAAACGGTAATTAATTCTATAGTATGGGCAGAATGTTTTATCTCTAATTATCTTATTCCTGATTATTAAATATAAAGAAAAATCATAAATTCATAGCTTATTACATCACTCATTAATTTATTACTTATTAATCATTAAGTTTTACATTTTTTTTCCTATAAAGTTTTAAGTTTACTAATTGTTTTTATTTAAAATATTAATTGTTTTGCTGAGTATTTATCATATTAATTTATCACTGCATTAAACTTTTACTTATTATTAAAGTTATCATTTATTATTATATTAAACTTATAAATTATCACTAACTATAAATAGTTATTAAATTATACTTGTTCAAATTTCATCTGTCATTACATTTATTCATTTATTACTTATTATTATGTATGACTTAACTTACTATACTAACTATAAAATATATAAATAATCTTCAATATTACTTAATTTTCAGTACTAATTATTAAATTTTTCAGATTAAAATTAATCATTTCAATTAACACATTAATTTATTATCTTTTTTCAAGTTTCACTAATTATTAAAATTATTAATTTTTATTATACTAAACTTATCATTTAATTATTAGTTGTCAAACTGATTAATAATTATTAAACTATATCTGTCCATTATATCAGCAAATAATATAATTAAGAGATAGATAGTACCCATTAGGTGTAAAAAAAACATTCAAATTTATCTGTACGTCTAAAGAAACTTTGTCCTATAAACTTTTAAGAGGGAAAAAGATAAGTTTCTACATAGATTAATATTAATTCTGTACATAAGTTAACTTAAAAAAAAAAAAACTGCATATAACTCTTTTTAATACTACATTTTTTCAATATTTTTCTTTATAACTTACAAATAAACTAATTTTAATTGATAAACAGCTTCATTTTTTAAATTTCCTCTCTTATAAAGAAACCCAAGAGAAATTTGTATGATACTACTTATATAAATAACACATCGTTTTGCATCTAAAAACCACATAACAAAGAAGCACTTGTGTAAACCCTAATCAATTGTGTTTTATCACTAGAAGAAGCCATGTTTGTTCAGAGGAGAGTGAAAGTTGTAGTTTTGAGGCATAAGTTAGTGAGGCAAGTAACATTCAAGAAGAAGAAAAAGATGGTGAAGAAGTTGAAAGAGTGGAAAATGGTTGAGTTGGCACAAGAGGAACAAAGAAGAATGGAGAGAGAAGAAGAGAAGAGAGTAGAAAATATGATCAGAGAGGCGAAGGAGGAGCTGAGGAAGCTGAGGGAAGAGAATAGATTGAAGGAGTTGTTCCTTGACGTGCTTCAAGTGTATGATGAAACTGGAGAATTTCCTAATCTCAAAGATTTAACCAAGGAAGAGCTTCAAGGGTTGCTGGGTTTGATTGAAGCGAGTATGAACACAATTATGCAGCAGATGGAAGAACTTAAGATTGATGAAGCCACAGTCGTTAAGGAATGTGGAGATTAAGAAAGCCATTGAAGATCAAATTAATGAATCTCAATTTTGATTATGACTTAATAATAATGGTAGGCTGAAGATTAGTTAGTAGTTTTGAATTTAGAGATGTTAAGCTCTAAATTATGCACTGTATCTGCTATTACCAAGCATCAACATCACCCATCTATGTTATTTCAAATTTTAGTGTCGTGTTTTTCCTTAAAGTGGATTTCGTTGTTGTTTAGGGTATACATTGAATTAATTAGCGGCATAGTTGCAGTTTTCTGTTTTCTTATATTTCGTGTTTAGTTTTATTTTTATTGGGTTTATTTTATATTGCAGCATTATCACAAGTGTGAAACTCATGTTAAAACTAAGAACCACACCCAAGGTAACATGTCGATGTTGAAGTTCATTATTTTTTTCTTATCAACAATAAAAAATATATAAATAGAGAAGTATTTAGGGTGCTTCAACCCTTTTACATATAAAAAAACAAAGAACAAAATTGTATAAAATTAAAAAAGAAAACAACATCGATAACCTATCAAGAAGAGAATATATAACAATTTAAGATAATTATTTTACAACCAAAACAGAACAGAATTTTGAAGACAAAGAAACAAAAGAATGTTGAGGATTTCACAAGCTCAAGGAAAAATCATTGTCTTGGTCAATTTTGTGACAAAATTTCTCTTTTGTTTTCTATGTATGTTCATCCGGTCCATAAGCCCACACTTTGTGTTCTGCAAGAGAAATCTTTAGACTATATAGCCTGCGTCTAGATGACACAATTAGATAGACACAAATAAATAGTTGAGTAAAAGTGTAACTTCAAAAAGATATCGCAAATAAAATATATCTCAAAACACCTAACAAACAAGCACCATGTGATTTGTGTGGACAAGACTACACTTCAGGCAGCTACAAAAGCCCTCCCAACTAACCAAAGAAAAAAACAAACTCCTATTCCACTATTGATTTAATGCACAAATCTAGACACAAGCACCAATCTGAGTATATGAATCTCACATTAGAAACTTTATTAGTTATCCACATCCAAGTTTTGATTTGAACTAAGTTTAACACTTTCTCACTATCCTTCATTTTATTCATAAAAATGATTTCATTTCTATGCATTGAAATTTATTGTTTAAAGACGGTATACATTAAAAAAACTCATTAGGAATAACAAAATCTTATTAAAAAAAATTAAGGTATTGATTCCATAGATTTGAAAATATGACGGTTTAATTTTCTATATTACTTTTTTTAAAATATTACAATTTTGCATCTTATGAGAAATAAAAATCAAATACTCCACTTATTTTCTTTTGAGACTAGTATATATATATATATATATATATATATATATATATATATATATATATTAAAAATTTAAGTATAATTTAAAAATCTTACATAGAATACAAATGGAAAAACTGTGTAATATATTAGAAAAAAAATAATAAATATTATATTTGAAGTTAAAATATTAAATATTTTTAAATTTTTAAATTTTAAATTTTATAAGTTTATAATTTTAATTAATTTTAAAAATAATTTTAGGTAAATACAACTATAAATTCTTGAAAGTGCTTTTTTATATATTATGTGACAATGTTTATTCAGAAGCAGTGTAACAAAAAGTATAATAACAGAAATTCAATTAAAAATTTTTTAAATTTTTAGAACTTAATAAATTACAAGAAAAATTCAACTTTAAAAAATTTTAAATTTATCGAAAATTTATACATAATTAAACTTATTAAAATTGATGGATAATTTTTGTCTTAATTATTTTCGTCATTTAATTGGAAAAATAATTAGTCCATATGAGCAGTCCTACTCTTGACCGGAGTTGTAGTCATTGTTTGCGGCTTCTGATTGATCCCTCCCACAGAAAAAACGTGGCAGCAAAGGTCTCCACAACAGTAAGATCCTTAATTTGATATGACAATGTGACCACTTTGGGACAGTCCCTTGTGAAGGGCAGTGTCATTGATCCCTAAACCCACAGCAGAAAACCAACTATTTAATAGCTAGATGCTATGATAAATTATCAAGAGTCACTTTAGACAAAAATATTATAAACACTTAAAGTGGCTTACCAAATATATTTTATATGATTTTAATTCAAAACAATTATGCACATTCAAAAATGTATTTTTCTCCCTTTCAGTGAATTCTTGTTAAATACTCCACTGTTAAATATATAAATAGAAAGGAAAAGATATCTGATATAATTTGCCCAAAAACAGGAGAATTGTAAATAAAATTTACAGAGTACTTCGTTTGGTTTCGAATGTAAATATAAAAGTATTGTTGATTTTAAAAATAGTAGTAAATACAAATTTTATTTAATTACAATTTTATCTTTTATAACTTTTTATTCTAAATCTTTTATTGCTTTTATTCTTAGTATCAAGTTTAAGGAAATTTAATCTAAGAAAAGTGGTTAGTTTTTCAAATGAAACTGGTAAAATAAAATATTATTACCTAGTATTTTAATTAATCTAAACTGATATTTTCATAAATAGAAAGATTGTAAGAAATAATTGAATTGCATATTTTTATTTGAAAATTATACGTTTTTTCAACAATATTATTATAAGAAATGTTATGCTAGGAAGATATTTAAAAATATGTTTAGTTTATTTTATATTTTTAAAAAAATAATTAAATTTTCAAAAAAATTAAAATAAAAGTAAGAGTTGAAATTAAAGTACAAATAAATCCAATGATACAGCTTCTCCCAATTTCATTAGAATTTACGACAACTCTTACTGTACAAATGAAAATAAAATAAAGACTTAATTAAAGTTTAAGTATGTGATAAATTTAAAAATTTTCAATTGAATTTTTATTAAACTTTTATATTGTATTGAATATTTAATAAATTTATATTTTTCAATAAAGTCTTCGTTAAAACAAACGCATTCTTACAAAATAAAATTATAAAAGAATTCCAAAGTTCAAATGATACAATCTTTTAAATGAAATAATTGATCTAAAAATATCATTGGAATAGTGAATATCGGAAGAATATTGTATATATTGGAGGTATAATGTAAAAGTTTAATATTTCTTGTGTTCAAATGGATGAAATGTCTATCACTATAAAAAGTTCTAGAATATTTAGAGAGAGTAGAGATTCATTCCCTCTTAAGATTATGGCATGTGATGACAATTATACGATATGATTTTGATCAAGTAACATCTAAATGCAATAAAGCACTTCCAAATATTTGAAGAGAACAAAATTTGCTAGAATGGTTTATCCAAATGCCTTAATTAATGGGTGTCAAACACATAATCAATGATCGAAAATGATATGTGAAGCAACTACTTTCATCCGATCTAATAAAAAAACTCTGAGCATGCACATCAACCCAATCATTCTTCAGTTCTTTTTTGGCACACGGGGATACATTAGGCCACGTATGAGTCCAACCATGATTTGGCAAGCATGTTTCTAATAAATTATGAACCAAACACTTTAATTATATCGAAGAAACCACATAGTTAATGACACTGTCTATGAAATCCTGTCTATGTGCCAAACTGTGAAGCACATAGAAGATACTATCGTCTTTTTCGCGTGGAAAAGGAGAGGCATATATCATGGAAATGCCCTCAGATGCTCCTGCTTTTCCTTGCCCAGATAGACAGATACCCTTTCATGTGCAAAGATAATGTTAGGTTTCTGATTTCCTCAATTAAGACCCTGCCCTACCCAATTCATTTGGAGGTGCATTTATATCTCTTGTCACTCCCACTCAAAACACCTACACCACAAACTGTTAACCATCGATATCCATTGTTTAAAGAAAAATGATTTCTTAACAAAGTTTTCTCGACAAACTTTTGATAATATGTTAGGAATCCAAATTTGAGTCTAAGTTACGCATCGATTAAAAATAAGAAAGTAGAGCATTATATAAGAATAAAGACCCACAAATTTCATTGTCTTAAAATTTTGAGTTGAGAATAATGTAAATGCCTTATGTAGTTAGACTCAGATTTTATTGGTGTTGTATTTTTCCGGTAAAACTTCTTTGTAAACCTAACAAATGATAATTTGATATAACTTGAGATCCATAACGAGATTTTAGATTTTTTAATAGATACTATTTCAATTACTAAGTAAAACTGTTTGTGATCGGAGTTTATGCAGTGATATTTGAGTATTAATTAATAAGATGTCCTTGACGTTTTTGTTCCTTGAGTCTGAGAATCTCTCCCTATTCTATCACTCTTATCCAACTAACAGTACCTAAGTAATGCTACTAAAGTGATGGCTAAGAGAAATATGATAATAGGCCTATAAAGTTTGTTGGGCCGTTGGGGATGCATGTGCTGGTCTCTGGCCTACAAGATTAGCGGTTGGGAATCTCAACCAGAACCATCGCATGTGCATTCGATTTGGCACTTGTTCTGTGACTTTAAGGAAATAACCCCACCACTGTGCCTGTCAGAAACCAGATCATGCTTATAAATACACACCCCTCTATGGGCTAAACCATTCAGCATCACAGCAGAGCAGAGCAAATTAACTGCACATTCCTCTCTTCAACCAAGGAATTTCCAATGGCACTCCATGCATCTTCTTTTGTCCTACTTCTCATTTCTATCCACCTTCACATGCACTTAAAGGGTGCCTTTGCTGACTACGGCGGTTGGCAGGGTGGTCATGCCACTTTCTACGGTGGCGGTGATGCTTCCGGCACAATGGGTGAGTTTAACTTTTGTCTTTATCTATCTCCAAACAAATTTACTCAGTATTCAGAACCACTTCATGTAAAACACACTCAGAATCTGAGACTTTTAGTAAACATAACTTTGACATTGTTTTTATCTTGTTTTGTAATTTTTGACCCTGTTGTTTGATGCGTGCAGGAGGTGCATGTGGGTATGGGAATTTGTACAGTCAGGGATATGGAACTAACACTGCAGCTCTAAGCACTGCATTGTTCGACAATGGCTTGAGTTGTGGGGCATGTTTTGAAATGAGGTGTGATGATGACCCAAGATGGTGCAAGCCTGGCACCATTGTTGTTACTGCTACAAACTTCTGTCCTCCAAACTTTGCTTTGCCGAACAATGATGGTGGTTGGTGCAACCCTCCTCTACAACACTTTGATATGGCAGAACCAGCCTTCCTTCAGATTGCTCAATATAGAGCTGGAATTGTGCCTGTGGCATTTCGAAGGTACGTGACCAAGCCATTAACAGAAACTGTGTTTGCATTTTCCACACCATGGTGTGGAGTGTACAAACTTCATCCATGCACAAAAAAACTCGTAAACAATTCCCACATTCATAATTTCTGTATTTATAATAAAGTAAAAGTCTCACCCTCTTTATAACAAATTCAATAAATTATCTATTTTAAAATGGTTAACCCTTGTAAAAGAAAATAACCAAAAAGAGAAACAATTTTTTCCAAATGTTTTCTGTATTGAGATCTTTGATATTGATGGGAAAGAGCATATATAATTTGATTTAACTTGTTCTAGTTTCCTACCAACCTACCTACTTAAAACCTCTTCTTTTTTTTATTTGGTGGTGATGATGACAGGGTGCCCTGTGTGAAAAAGGGGGGAATAAGATTCACAATCAATGGACACTCTTACTTCAACCTGGTTTTGATCACCAACGTCGCGGGTGCAGGGGATGTCCATGCAGTCTCCATCAAAGGGTCCAGGACTAGCTGGCAACCTATGTCAAGAAACTGGGGACAAAATTGGCAGAGCAACTCCTACCTCAATGGACAAAGCCTATCTTTTCAAGTCACCGCCAGTGACGGTAGAACTGTAACAGCCTTCAACGTGGCACCAGCTAACTGGCAGTTTGGTCAGACCTTCCAAGGGAGTCAGTTTTAGGAGAAAACAAATCACATGTTATTAACTTTATTTTGGTAAATTAAAAAATGTGATTACCTATATATTGTGTGAAAATTAATCCCCAACGGGATAATAATTGAAGAGGTTTTAGGTGTTGTTGATGCCACAAAAATGTTAAGAGAGGCATTGATTATGGAAAGTAGCTGAGGTGATTTATATATGGCATAATATATAAATTAGAGCACCCACTAGGGACTTCACAAATGTACTGTTATATTGAATATTCAATTCCAGTTACTACTACTTTCATCTAATCCTTAATTTTCCACACGTTTCAAGACTAAAAATGAATGAAAAATCAATATGTGATCAAAATTTTAATTTAACCTCTACATTTTTATAAAATATGTGAGTCGATCTATAATAAGATTTACTTATTTATCAAGTGTTATCTCTTATTTATGAAATAAAATGCCTGAACGTGGCTGTAAGATTAGACTATAAAGAAAATTAAATTTCAGTCATATTTTTCCGGTTTGAAAAAAAATATTAATAATTTTTTTTTGTTTTTAATTTGTTGTATAAATAAAGGAAAACATGAACAAAAAGACTTTTTGAGAAGTGTAGATTTATTGTCCTTAAAAATTTATTTGCGGTGTATTGTGTAAGTCCCACGAGATACAATCGGATTTTGTCGAGAATCTCAAAACTAGCAAGTATTTTTATGGGTGGCAATAGGGGTTGATCTGGTCTATTTAGGCCAACCTGCACTTGGCTCGCAAAATCTGGGTCAGGCTGCTCTGCCTCACATTTTCAATGCGAGCTGAAAAATCTAGCCCGTCCCACATAAGTGCAAGCCCGTGGGCCTGAGGGTCAGCCCACTTTTCTTTTAAAAAAAGATCTTATGATAAAACTTTCCATGTTTAACAAATTGGGAAAGTTTAACTTCTTCACAAAATTAAGCAAAGATTTTGAAAAGTTGGATATAAATTGATAATTTAACATTTTCATCGTATTCATATTCGTACTTTGACATACATGATGTATTCTTCAAATTTTAGGACATTCAAAAATACATAATACTTGTCTTTTCCAGTCATACAAGAATTTGGAACCTTCATGCAGGAATCCAGAAGGAAAATAACCAATATACATAAGTGCAAGTTCTTTTTTTAAAGCGGGCTGCTTCGCAGGCCGGGCTATAGCAGGCCTGCGGGTTCAATGTCTCAGCTCGCCCCGGGCATTTTTTGCAAGCCCGCCGAGCCATGCCCTTATTATCACCCTGAGTATTTTTTAACCAACACTACAAGAAAACTATCAAATATTGACAAATTTTTTGACTAAAAAATATGTTTATAGACCAATTTAGAAACCAAGTTTTTAATTAGAAACTAATTTAGACACTAATTCTTTTGCTAGCCAAACCTAGGTAGCTAATGTTAGTGACCAATTCATAAAAGAAACTATTTTAGTTATCAATAATTTTTAGTTTATAAATTGGTATCTAAATTGTGAAAAAGACAAAATATATCTATCTTAAAAGAAACATAAAACCATCCTAAATCTTTCCAAGTAACACATTAATGAATACAACTAAGATGTTTGATCAAACATGAATAATAAGTATTTTTCACATTTATTAATTGATTCAAATCTGCTCATGCTAAAAGTTAGAGTCGAGACGAGTCATCCCATATTAAAAGTCGAGTTAACTCAAGTTCAAGAACAATCGAATTATCTCAAATCTAATTGAATCATATCTATCTTAATATGAGTCTAACTCATACAACTCGACCTATAGATCGATCAAACCTATAGAACTTTTATTGATATTTTATCTTCATAAACTTTTTCTTGTATAAACCTTTTAATTTTATGTGTTTTTTTTCTTCTTATCCTTGTGGGCTTTTTCACCGGTGGCAAATCTACGTACTAATTAAGTTTTAAAAAATAATCTAACATCAATATAAAAGTTTAATAGCACTTAAGTAAGATTAAGAGTTTCTAGGTAAGAGTAACTTAAACGCCCATAGACTTTTAAAGGCACACCTTGATTTTCTAGGAACTCTTAAACAGCTTCTAATATATAAACTAAAAAATTATCATCTAAACTTGTTCAAACAACTAAGAAATTCCTATTTGCTGGTTGATTAAATAAGATGAGTACAAAAATCTCACACTTAAACGAAAAGAGTAAAAAGTAAACATTTTCATTGTGCAAAATAGGGAACTTACCTGAATTAAGATTATGATTAAAAGAATTTGATTTATACTCAATTCCTTCTAAATTTTGGAGTTGGTGAAGAAGATAACGGATGATTAGTCTATAAATTGAAAAAATGTACAAAAAGTTTTATTTTTTATTTTTGGAAAGATGAAGTATATAACAAACAAGGAATAATTTCTTTTTTAAAGTACTTAAAACCTTCTTATAAAAGGACAATTTTATTTTTCATTTGACGAGTCTATTTTCATAAACCTAAACAAATTGAGTATCACATAAGTTATTTTTTGTATCGAAAAAATAAAAAATTAAAACTTTTTTTTGCATAGTATATAATTTGAGTATTTTCCTTGTTTTCTTTCAATCCATTAGACTATAATTAATCTCATCTATGACATAGTAAAATTAACTTAGCAACTTTTAGCACGTATGAGTCAATTGTAATAGTTTAGGTTTAAAAATTAAAACCATAAATATACTTCACCAATTTATCTTTAATTTAGTTTAAGGGTTTTTTTAGAAACCAATCAACACAATACATTTTCTTCATTTTAATTTTAATAAAAATATTTATAAAACTTTTCCTTGTAGCAATTTTTTGTACATCTTACCCTGTTGAAAATAACGTTTGAATAGAGAAATAAGAAAAATTCTAAAAATTCAACGGTCAAACAGAATTAAAGAAGTAATTAGAGCGGTCAAAATGGATTGAAACTCGCGAGTCAACCTGACTTATCATGGGTTTGGGTCGAGTTGGGTTTAAATTTTTTACAAATTTTAATACGGGTTAATTTTTGACCCGACTCACCCGGGTTGAACCTGTGGTGAACCGCGTTGTGTCACTAACCCGCAAATAAAGGGTCACACAAATATTTTTTGTGTTAAGTTAGACTTTGTATTTGGTTCATGTTAGTTTTTTTTTTTAGCCAACACATAGATAATTTGTATTTTTGTAATTTTGGTTTGTATTTGAATTGTATTAAAGTTTATTTAAATTTTAATTAGAATTATAATTTAGTTTTGACTAAAAAAAATAAAAAATTATAATTTTTTTGAATTAAGTGAGCCTGTGAGCTAACCCGTTTAATCCACTAACCCGCAGTGGGCTGGATCGAGTTGAAATTTTTGTTGACTCGTTAATATGTAAATCAGGTTGGGTTGGCTCACTAAATGATCAACCTGTGATGAGTCGAGCTGGATCGGACCGAGTTACCGTTTTGACAAATCTATAAATAATGAATATATTTACGATAAATAATAAATAATTAAATCATTAAAACTTATTATCTGTCATACTACTCGAGGATCGAAAAATTATGTTTTGAAAGTATAAATTAAAGAAAACTATCTTTATTTATTAAATTAGTAGTTAGCATTTTGTTAATTGTGAGTGAATTATTACTTTTCCTTCTAACTTTATCACTTTCTCAAACTTATAACTCCTTTATTAAATAAAGAAACTAATTTATAAACCAGAAATAAAATAAATAATAATGAAATGTTTGAATTGTACAACTGTGCTTGTTAAACTATTCACCAATTGTTTCCTATAAATTGAGGTTTCCTATTGCACCTTCAACTTCAAACAAGAGTAATAGAAAAGAGGATTCTCCTGTTTAAGGCACTTGCAATGGCACATGCATATTCAACTGCATTGCTTCTTCTGATTTCTGTGTTTGCTGGAACGCAGTTGCAGGGTGGTGCCACTGCTACCGATGGTGCTTGGGAGGGTGGCCATGCTACTTTCTATACTGGTTCTTCTAAAACCATGGGTACGTTTAGTTAACACTTTTTTTATTTCTTGGTTTTGTGTTTGATATTAGGTTTGTTCACTGAACGAGGCCTAATATGGTCTGGGATGTGTGTTTCAAAAAAATTAAATTAGTTTCTAACTGTCTTTTAATATTGTTTTACAAGAAATATACTACTTTTTCTACTTTAATAAATATAGTTTTATAATTTTTTTAATTGATGTGTAGATATTTATTTTTAACTTTAAAAATGGTATACAAAGTAAAAGATTTGTAAATATGATTTGATGTGTACCTAATATATGACTTTATTTGGAAATATGATCTGATGTAGATATTTAGTTCTTAGGGCATTTTTATTGAAAATTTTGTTCTCCACATAACACAGTGTGTCCTTTTAATTACTAATTACATAGATAATACAGTTTACTGTGTAAGTTAAGTTCATTATTTGGTTTCTCAAAATTAGAATTTTGAATTTTGACAGGGTGTAAGCTGAGAACTGATTCATAAACTATATTTTTTTTTTTCATTTAAAAAAATGTGTGATAAAGCGTGATTAAAGAATATCATAAAAGGCAATGTAATTATAAATAGAGATGGTGGCGTTTAGTAAAAAGGTTTTGGCATTATATATACGCAGGAGGTGCATGTGGTTACGGGGATGTGATCGCAGAGGGATACGGAAGTGACACTACAGCTCTAAGCACTGCTTTGTTCAACAATGGGTTGTCTTGCGGAGCATGTTTTGCAGTTAGGTGTGTTAATGACGCAAAATGGTGCAAACCTGCGACTGTTGTTGTCACTGCTACGAACCTCTGTCCTCCAGGTACTTGGTGCACCCCTCCTTCACTGCACCTCAACTTGGCACAATCACCCTTCCTCAAAATTGCTCAGTACACTGCTGGAATTGTGCCTGTGCAATTTAGAAGGTAAACTTCTTCGTCAATTATTCCTACTATACTAATAGATTTACATCGTTTAAAAAGCAATACCTAAAATAGTTTATTTCGTATTCTATATGTATTATAGAATCTTTAGTTTTGGTTTTTTTTATGATGAAAACAGGGTGTCTTGTGTGAAAAAGGGAGGAATAAGGTTCACAATTAATGGACACTCTTACTTCAACCTGGTTTTGATCCACAACGTCGCGGGTGCAGGGGATGTCAATGCAGTCTCCATCAAAGGGTCCAAAACTGGTTGGCAACCCATGTCAAGGAACTGGGGGCAAAATTGGCAGAGCAACTCCTTCCTCAATGGACAGAGTCTCTCTTTTCAAGTCACCACCAGTGACCGTAGAACTGTCACAAGCTACAACGTGGCACCGGCTAATTGGCAGTTTGGTCAGACCTTCGAGGGACGTCAGTTTTAGACTGTGCAATGTGGGGTAGCTTAATTGAATAGCTAGCTAGTAGGTGCTACCACCATTCACTGTACCGTTCTAAAAAAATATTGAATTTTAATTAAAAAGCTTTCAATGTCTTATTCCTATTCTTTTTCGATGTCTCATTCCTATTTCATCCTTTTAGTTTAATATACGTTTTTTTTTTCACTACACTCAATTATATTTGTTTGTGGCTTGTGATTATCAACCCATAACCACATTCACGAGACTCAATTTACTTATTCAATATGGTTGGGTTTTTATTAGTTTCTTTATAACTTTGGACTCTATTATTTGTGAAGTTTTATAATTATATATATATATATATATATATATATATGGAATAAGATATATTATTTTTGTAATGATAAATATTATGATTAAAAAATAACATGAATATGAATTTGTTTTAAAAAATAACAAAGTATTAAGTGCAAGCTGCTGATTTTCTAAGCTAACTTCTACATAATAAATATTCACAAGCAAAAACTTATTACAAGAAACTTTAAACAAATATATAATAGAATAATTTTTTCTAATTATTTGCTTGAAAGTTTCATGCAATTGTCATCATCAAAATCTTGCAACACAAATTTTCTTACTTTACCGACACACAAATCTCGACTGTTACTACTCATAGGTAGCTTGAAAAAACATATAAAAATGAATATAAAAGAGTAGAAATATAAACAAATAGGAAATAAGAAAATTAAAGTCATTTATCAAGTACTTGAAGAACGTAGAAAATAATAGAAATAACTTACCTCAACACAAGAGCCAAATAGGAAGCTGAAATAAATTCTTTGAGCATTGAAATCACAAATCATAAATAGAAAATACCAGTTCATGAAATGAAATGGGGTTAAGAAAATGTATAAAAACACATATTTAAAAGTACTCGTATTGGAATTTGTGAAAAATGCAACATACATATAAGTAGAGGTAAATTAGTATTAACAAATACATAAACTCGCAAACATCAGGTTAAAAACCAATTTGGGAACAATGTCGAAGAAAACTGTAAAACTTTACAAAGGTAAATTAGTTTTATCAAAGGTTCAAATTTGGGAATAGTGTGTAATAAAACATTAAAAATTTTCAAATCATAAAAATATTTGGCAAACCATATTTAAAAAACCATATACGGCTCAAGAAGCATGTAATTGTACTGGCACAGTTTCCATCTCAACTGCAATTTAAAAAATTTAAAGAATCATGAAACATGACAATGTACCAACCAATTAAAAATATAATAATAGGGCAAATAACGGTAAGAAAACCGATTTTAAAATTTAAATAGCTCCAAAAATTTTAAATGCTTACATTTTAGATAAATAAACCAAAATATTTACGAATTTAAATGAAAATCTTAAATAATTCAAAAATATTTCAAGATAATAACTACAAAGAAATTTAAAATTTAAATATTATCATACCTTTAAGTTCATATCCAATTCATAAAGTTTAAACATAAATCCCAGCTCTTACTACTCATAAATAGTATTAAGAACCAAATAGAAATGAATATAAATGAGTAGAAATATAAACAAATAGGAAATAAGAAACTACAAGTTATTTTAAGTACTCTAAGTACAAAGGAAAGAATAAAAATGACTTACACATGCAAGAGCCAAATAGGAAGAAAAAATGAATTTATTGAAAAATCGTAATAATACATCTTTAAAAGTATTTGTATTGAAAATTGTAAA
>Ga0214542_1005325_pt1 | contig 24546 bp, 12 predicted proteins | sample CNSS1metaG_FD_160096 | JGI IMG/M metagenome (GOLD analysis project Ga0214542, IMG submission 160096) | Root nodule microbial communities from cowpea collected in UCLA plant growth center, Los Angeles, California, USA - CNSS1 | ecosystem: Host-associated > Plants > Roots > Nodule | place: USA...
TAATAATAATAATAATAATTATTATTATTATTATTATAATTAGTATTATTATTATTATTACTATTACTATTATTATTATTATTATTATTATTATTATTATTATTATTATTATTATTATTATTATTTGCATTTGCGTGACATACCTGTGTTCATTTTCCTTCGATGTTTGCACACCCTTAATTGGTAGTAATAATATACATTAAATAATAAATTTTTAAGACACTTATAAAAATATTTTAATTAATTTAAGTTATAAGAAGTGAAATTAATACATTGATTGAACAACAATAAAATGGATGAAGAAAAACAAATAATTTAGTGAATGTTATCTAAATTCAAGTATGAAAGAGAAAATTAAAATATAAATATACGATTAATTAAATTGACATGGTCTTTAATTTGATATTGAATTAAATCTCGAATGAGATTTGCAAAGAGAACATAAATAAAGGTAAGAGTTTTAGTGAGCATTATAATTTTTTTCATGTTCCACCGTATTTTCATCTTCACAACTATGAAATTTAGAATCAGTTTCAGATTTAATAATGAAGCCTATATAGACATTGTTGCAATAATTATTGGAACTTGTGTTTCAATTTTGAGTTTTGTCGTTTGGCGTAAACTTGAAAACATCTATTAGTATCAGGGTTGGATAACCCCATATAGAGATGACAAATAAATTCGTTTCCGTGGGTATTATTTGAACCCGTTATTGTTTTGATGGGAAATCCTCACATTAACTGGGAATGAGTATGGATATAGGAAATCCTCGAATTTTTTAATTGGATATGGGGATGTACATATCCCTGCCATAATATTCATCCCCAACATATCATATCTCCGTTTAAATTATTAAAATATTCATAATTAATTAAGTAACCATATATATATATATATATATATATATATATATATATATATAGACTTTCTATTTTTTATTTCTTCTAATTATTTGGTTTGTCATGAAACTCATCTGCATCTCCAATATATTTTCATCTTATCATAACCTTTATGTAATTATATTAAAATGATATATGTGAAAGAAAAAAAAATTGTGTCTCACATTTGAATAATTTTATTATTTTTTAATATTTTTATTTATTGTATATTTTTCTTTCACATGAGAATGTTTAATACTATCAATTTAAGTGTTTAATTGCATAAACCTTTAATTTACTAGGTAATATAAAAAAAATTATTTACTTATTATTATTAATTTTTGTTTCATTTGAAGAATTTTTGTTTCGTTAAAACAATTTTCGTTATTTCTCAACCACTGAGTATGTATGTTGATATTTGAAAAGTTTTCTTAGATCTCTATGGTATTTTTCATCTTATCACACCCTTAATTATACATTTGTTTTCCTTTGTGCGATTTCTTTTAATAGTCTCTCAAATTGTTTCTAAGACACACATTTGTTAATTTTTTAATATTTTTATTTGTTGTTTATTTTCATCATGTACAATATTATTTCGATATATTTTATCTAATTATTTTTTATTTTCTAACTCATTATCAATCATACAATAGTTTTTCACTATAATTGTATAAATAAATTTTATTTACTACAATATAAAAATTTGATGTAATCGCTATGAATATTTTTTTATCACCATCTAACATACATTAAAGTTCAAAAGATACAAGATCTTATTGGTATCGCGCAACAGATAATCGATTATCAGAGGTGATAATCGATTATTCCGATGCTTTTCTCAAAAATTGGACTCAACTCAGGATAATCGATTATCACATTGGTTTTCGAGAAATACCAGAATTTTGATCTTGCTGTTGATTCTAAACTATTCTAAGTACAATTTACAAGATAACTTTAAACATAACAACACATGTTCTTCATATTGACTTTCAGATGACTTTTAGGCTTCTTTTATATCATCAAAATCTTGCTTCAGCATTTGACTTGTCTTTTGCTTTTGCCAACAAATCTATGTCAAAATTTTATTATTATGTTTATTATTTGTTCTTTGCATCATTTTGATCAAGTGATGTATTATAACTTCTATTAGTGTATAAAAAAGAGATTCATTATAATTTTAAAAATTGAAGTTAACAAACATTTAAAATATATTTTAATTTGAATATTTGTTTTCCTTTTATATTTATAATTTTATCAACTAAGTTTCATTAATGTTTGCAGTTTGCAAATTTAATAAATATTTTGGTTCTCATGAAATTTTATTTGGTATTCTAATATAAAATGTAAACAATTATAAAGTATTTGATATCGAAGAAACAATCATCCTTTAACATTGAATATTTGATAATATTATGTTTCCTTTACTGTAATTTTTTATTATTTTATAAAAATTAATTAAAATTAATATTGGAGTAGTAAGAAAACGGGTACGGGTATGTGTACAAGATTATACCCGTTACGTTGGGGATGAGAATGGGGATGGGACAAAAGTTTGATACTCGTTGAATTTGAGGATAAATTTTTTCTACGGAGATGGATATGGGATAGCGAAACTCGTCTCCGCCCTGTTGCCATCCCTAACCCCACCGATCAAATAATATTTACCTAAAAATAATAATGAATTGCTTATCATAGAAAATTGGGAGATTTTAAAACAAATAAATAAAATGTAATGTAGTCATAGTAAGCACCAATGGATCTAAAATTCTAAGTAAGTTAGAGTAAATTAAGGGGTGTATTTCTACATTCTCAATTATACACACATTTATCATAAAATAACAACCAGGTTCAAATTTATAAAATTAAGAGAACAAAATAAAATTATTTCCAACACTTAGTAATAATTTTAACGAAATCAAGTGAACAATGGTGTCCGCCGCTAATAATAAGCATTTACCAAGAGGTGGATATGAAAATTCATGAAAAGAGCTCTAAGACATTCTTAATTTGACACACATGTGTTGTTTTCCCGACTATGCAACCAAACCCATGTCACAATCATATACAATCTCATAAAGGGAGATAATTCGACTCAAGATTTAATGAAAATATTATGAAAAATAATAAAAATATAAATACAGACAAAACAAGATGACTTTACTATGAAGATTGTAAAATATTTTTTTTTTTTTGAAGAGAATAGTTCTTAAGATGTTTAAAATTGGAGTCTATCTCAATATGTTTCAAGAAAAATTAATAGAGAAAATTATCTTGATAAATTTAATTAAAGATATAAAAAAACAGTTATGGAAGTAAGTCATCAAGAAATTAAACATCATGTTTAACTTTTCATTGAGAGTAATGGAGGTAGGGAGTTTAAGTTTGAACAAACAAAACTAATAGGTAAGAGAAACTAGTTAAATTTTGATAGTGCTTCTAGTAGATGATTTGAACGTGAAGATGACATGATCACAATATATTATTTTATATAGGAATTGTGTGTAATCTGAATATATTTAAATTGTTTGAATATTAAGATGAATGTTTGGTGATAGATTTTATATTTTAATAGTGAAAATTTATAATATTTTAATTGAATCAAATTGGTTCAAAATATTATTATTTTGGAAAAAAAATATATTTCATTTTAGGATAATAAAAGAACAAAAATTTTAATCTGAACCAATTAGACACTTATTATAATTTGCATTTCAAAATTATACAAAATTACCAAACAAACAAAATTATAATTGGATAAAAATTTATTTAATTGAAAATCTGAGAGTCTTGGTCGTTGAAGAAGTCAAATGTATTAAGTGAATTATCTAAATAAAAACTACTATGAAAAAAATTGTAGTGGAGAAGTTGTTGGGTGGAAATATTTTTCTTTGGATGGCTAAAATTCATTGAGTATGCTACCACCTTTGGCTAGACAAGTAAAATGGTGACTATCATTCTAACATCTGTTTAATTTGTTGAAGGAGCAAAGTGTTGGCTGAGTGATAAATAATAAAAAAAACATATTTTTAATTGTTTATAAATGTTAATATTTGTTTATCTTTCATTACTATATATATATATATATATATATATATATATATATATATATATATATATATATATATATATATATATATATATATATTCAATAAATGATCTGTATAAAACTCTAATCTCTTTTGTATGTTTGAGTACCGTTTATTAATTGTGATAATTATGTGCAATAATGTTATAAAATAAACTAGAGGAATAAAAAAAAATTAAATATTTTTAATTTTATTTATTTTCGCTTTCTTACTGTTATGTGTATATGTCTTTTGATTTCTTATAAAAAGAAAAAACATGTTTTACTTTTGTATTTAAAAAAAATGTATCTGTTTGATTATGTGTTAAAATATTTAGTAGTAAAAGAATACTGCATAAACTAATGATTGACAAAAGCTATACATGATATTACCAGCAAATACCACGTGTCAATATTGTCAATTTGAAGGAAAAAATTGCAGTCGTTTCAGAAAAAATAAATGTGAAATCAACTTGACATCATTTAGAAATCATCCTAACAATCTGACAGAAAAAAAAAAAAAACTATTTAACCAGTAAATAAAATGGTAGAGGATTAATTGGGGCAATTTTCCAATTAAGTTTATGAATTTCCCAAATCCTAATTTAGGTCAAACCTAACTGCAGTTTGTCGTTAAACACTTTAAATTCAAAGCATATCTTTGGTTTAGTAATTGACGAATGAGATCTTTTGTTGAAATGATTATATGTTTGTTAGGTTTTGGAGCAAAATCAAAAAGGCCTCTCATCATTCCACTGTTGAACAAGAAAATTCTGGAAAATGAGTTTGTTGAGATGTAAATGGTCAAAATACACATAATTGCTATTTGTAATATTTAGAATCATAAGGCTTTGAATTCAAAAAAGAGCAATTTAGTCATCAAAAGCTATTGTGATATCATTTACTTTCATGATGTTTGGATGTATTTTTTTCTCTGTTACCAAATTCATGGACCAAGATTTTTCATTGACCCTCAAAAGTTAACCTTTTCAACTATAAAGGCTCACATGTTTAAAGTACTGTTCAATATTTTTTTTTATGGAACAAAATTATTTCAAGAGCATGGAAAAATTATCGGAGAGATTTCAGCCATGCAATCTTTTATGCACGTTTGAATCATAGTTGAAGTTTGTAAAAAGATATATATTTAAAATTATTTTCTATATATATATAAATGATTTTTTTTAATTTTATTCAAGCAAAATTAGTTCTCTTTAAACTCTTCAATACAAATTTATTGTTGATGCATTGTAATTTATTAAATGGATTGTTCAACGCACCTATACGATAATACTCTTAAGAGAAAAAATAATTTATTCATAAACTAAGAGAGGATATTTCATAAGACATTGTAAAGTTTTTATTTTAACTTGTGTATATCGGTTAAGTTTAGAGGATAAAGAAAGTTATTTCATATTTTTTTCTCTTAAAAGATGTAGAAATTTATTGAATGTGTATAAAATAATTGATTGATCACACACGTAATGAATTGTTGAAATAATTGTTATGGGTATTTGGAAGAAACCCTATAATTGAAGATGATTTGGATTGAAAAGGAAAAGAGTTGTTGGGATTTTATGATTTAGTGGTAAAGAGAGAAACAAGTATGAGAGGAAACACTATTGAAGAAAATGTGCGTAGAAGAGGGCACAGAAAAATGAGACAAATAATAAGTTCATGCAATCAAAGTTGTTTACGTAGTGATGCCTTCACTAACTACTCTCTCTCTCTCTCTCACTCCATCCATCTTTTGGACCATATCGTGTCAACTTCGCAACCACCATTCATTTCTTTCTTCATTCTTTTTCATATTTATCAATCCAAAACATTTCGGATTACATGATTTTGAAATAAATTTTAAATTGTGTAATCTAAAAAATTGTAACTAAAAAAATATATATTTCAAATCACATAATTGAGAACATATTCTCAATTATATATCAATCTAATATGAAAAATTAGGGGTGACAATTAGGGCTTAGCTCGCAGGCCCGCAAAAAAAACACGGGACGGACCAGGGTAGTGAGCTCGCAGGCCCACAAGCCCGCATAAAATAAAAAAAAAAACTTGTACTTGTGTATATTAATTACTTCTTTTATGGACTCTTGCATTAACGTTTCAAATTCTTGTATAACTGAAAAAGACAAGTATTATGTAATTTTTAATGTGTTAAAATTTAAAGAATACATTGTGTATGTCATAGTATGAATATGATGAAAATGTTAAATTATCAATTTATCATCTAATTCTCCAAAGTCTTTACTTAATTTTGTGAACTTCTTAAAGTTTTTCAATTTTTAAACATTGAAAGTTTTATCATAAAAATTAAAAAATTAAAAAAAAGGCCAGCCCGCGGACCCACAAGCCAAAGAATATGTGGAGCGGGCCAGTGTTTTCAGCCCACATAAAATGTGCCAGGTGGGACGAGCTAGCCCGCGTTGTGTGGGCCTTATGCGGGCCGGGTTTAAACAGGCCGGGCCGAGGCCCGCATTGCCACCCCTATGAAAAATGTATTTCAGATTATGCAGTCTGAAACAAGAATACATTTTAGATTATAAATACAGAATATATTTCTAGACTATACAATTTAAAAATCTAAAAACATAAATAATCAAGAAATACAATTCAATTTATATAATTAACAAATTAAAAAATATATTTCAAATTACGGAAAATATTATATAATACAAAAAATGTTACTGAATTCACAATGAAAACGTGGGCATTTTAAACATATTGAGTACCCCCAAGAAGGTACATGAAGAAACAACAGTGCTGCAAAAAGTAATTGCCTACCTAGAGCAGAGTTAGTAGGTCCAAAAGCATAAGAATAGTCTGATATTTGCAAATTAGAAAAGAAGAGAAGTAGGATAAGAGAAGGTAGGTTATAGACATATGGAATAGGAATTTGGGGAGTAGGGTTCATAATAGCTAGGTTTGGATACTACAATATTTCGTCCCATACCTGCATTTGTCAACTAGATACTTGTATGCTACTTAGATCAACTACTTAACCTACATTTTTATTTAATCTGAATAATATCATTTCTTCTGCATTTCATTCACAAACTATAATAGAGCTCACATGCCATTATAGTACTAATATTAATGATGGAAAGAACAAATAAAGAGAGTTCAAATTAATACCAAAAGAATAGGAATTAGAGCTTGGGGAAGGGGGTGAAAGCAAAAACTCATTGATACTGACCAGGGCAGTTCTGCAATATAATCCAACATACTTAAAGACAGGAATGCATGAATATTATGGAAGTAATTTTAGTTAGATCTTGAAAGAACTGTTTTAAACGAATACTTTTCGTTCAGTAAGTTCTTCCAACATTAATCACTTTAGAACTTGTTTAAAGATTCAGTAAATAATTGTATAAACCAGCTTGTGATCTAACCATTGAATATTTTATCAAACAAACAGGTTTGTTGCATTCGACTTGATCTAATTCTATCTCCTTCCAAGCTCACCTGCATAGTATTTGCCTTATATGTAGTAACAATGTCTTAACTGTGATCTCACCGAAGCGTGATACAAGTATAAGTTGACCAGGATCTTGGGCGATCTGTTATACTGTCAAAATGCAGCTTCTACTGTAGTGTTCAGCCTTACACTTGAACCTTTTAATACTTTATATGATCTTGAGGGAAATAACGATTGATATAATGCAAATTAAAGATAGCATTAGTAAGAGTTAATTACTAGAGGATATTAAATAATTCTTAGAGTATTAATAAAAAATTTTGGAGGATTTTGCTTAATCCATCCTATAAATCACCCACTTCTAGCATGATGGAGCTGTATATAAATTTGATAGAGAAAACTCTATCAATAAACTTTATGGAGTTCTGAATTGTAAGAATCCCTCTTTAGATCAAAAGCCAATTCAAGTATCTGCTTGCAGTGAAAATCCTTCTTTGGTATTGTATCATTGAATAGTCCCAGATTCAAAGTGAGAGTGACGGATGTTGTAACAACAGTGAGAGTTTGGGAAACTAAGTTCACATTTATTGTAATCGAGTAATTGATGAGTCACTAAAGTAACTAGATGTACTACTTATTAAAATAACTTGTGACATGAATCTCATAACTTATCACTGCCTTCTCATTCTTTTTTAGTGTGACATAATATCCTTTTCCCAAACTTTCTCATCAAAGTGTTTGCTTTGAAGCTTGTACATAGCCTTGACTTGCACACTTCATTCTGATTTTTTGAGGATCTGTTTTTCGGTTCATTCCCACGTTTTTAGCACAATCAATATTTTAATTCCTCATAAACTCATAAATACCCTATGTACTATGATTCTGAATAATTGACAGATCATCCTCTACACTCACTTATTGGGGAAATTCTGTAATTAATTGTTGAGTCCTAATATATATATATATATATATATATATATATATATATATATATATATATATATATATATACACTTTTCCATTGTAATCCTATACAAAATAACTATTTTACTATAATGCTTTTTAAATGCCTTGTATTTTTAGCCCACTATCACGAACATGACTTTTGAATGTCAATAGTAACATGTGTTAGAGTGTCTTCATCCCTTTATTTTTATAGTGAAGATCATCCTGGCTTTAAATTTGAGGATGGATATGCACTTTTATCACTTTATTGTGCACTAGGTCATCATGAATGAGCTCTACCGGTGACCATCAATTGCTACAGGTGTTCAAATCACTTATACTATATAAGAATAAAAAAACAGATGATCCTGAACCAGAATGACATAAAACAGACGTATTAATAAATTATAGATCTGCTACTGATTTATAACAAGATATAATTTGGTGTTATCAAAATCTCGGATTTCAATTAAAAAACTCAAATAGTACTTAAGGTGAACTGTTCGTGATGAAATGCAACATTTAGGACTAAAATCTGAACTGAAGAATAGGGCAACACTATTTTTCTCACCTTTTTTGCAAAACTAAATCACAAACATACTTAGATGAAAGTCAACAAGAACTTATAAGACCAATAAGGTGTGTGTGTGTGTGTTTGTGTGTATAGGAGAGAAAACTAAAAAGACAAATAAACAACCATAGAGTAACAATTGGGTAGAGTTTATAGCTTGTAAGGATTCGTCAAACAAAATAAACAGTTAAAACAACACATGGTATAATCCCCAAGTAACTCCATCACTAGCATTATGAACAGAGCCATAAAGAGATAACATCGCAAATTAGCATTATTAGCGCTTCAAAGTGCATCATGATGCATACAATTGATTACATGCCATATATGATGGCGTATACTAGATGACCCTAATCTGTTCCCGAAATTTCATCCCTATACAATAGTCCTTCTAAGATCTTAAAATGTGATGGCAAGTAAAAGGTTGGCCAGCACTGGCTGGCACCACTATCTCGAGTGAATGAACCGAATGGTAAATACATTCAAACAAAGCAAATTAATTTGATGTATATAACTATAAATATCATATAGAGTCAGTCTGACAAATTATAAACAGAGCCTACACCTTTAATTGCAGGGTCAGTAATACATTTTTGCATGAATCAAGAATCAGCAACTATCATCACATAATAAAAAATAAAAAAATAGTCGGAACCAAGGTTTTAAAAAACAGTCCAAGATCACGATTTTGATTGAAACATCAAGATTTTTGGTGTCTCAGTGACGCAATTACGGTCATGCCAACAAAATTCGACTGCAATTTCGCACAATACCATAACAGCAAGAAAACTGTGACCAAGACTGTGATTTAAAACCTCAAAAGGAACTAACTATAGAGTTTGATGATTGCATATCTCATTGAGAAGCGCATTTCTGGCCTTGTTAACACTTTTAAAGCAGAAGTATATATGTTGCTCAAGATCCCCAAGCAAATGCTCCAAAACAGGTTGGTTCTTTCGAAGCTGTTTAAGCACCGCCTGAATGGGATGCCTCTCCCTTCCCCTCTCCAACGCAAACCGAACGTAAGCCTTATCAGCTTCCACGGCGGTTTGAAGCCGATCAACTAGGCTATCAATGGTGTTGATGTCATTCACCACAAGAGTTCCATTCTCCGCAGCCTCAAGCTGCTTCAACCTCGCAAGCTCCCTCCTCTTCTGCCGGGGAACACAAAACGGCGCCGCGGCTACGGCAGTAAAACCTATTGCCGCATGGACAGCGACGACAGCAACGGCGGCAATTGCGGCGACGGAAATAACGGCGCACCCGGCGGTGGCGTGGCGAAACATGCGGATTCGCGAGTGGCGCCTGCGGAGGTCGCGCTGGATGTCGCCCTTCAGGTGGGAGAAGCTGTCCCGGAGCTGGTGGAGGTGGGAGAGCACGAAGGGGTTCTCCTGGCCGTCGAATTGGAGGAAGAGGTCGTAGGCGCAGTCACACTGGTCCTGGGAGAGCGGCGGCCCATCGGCGGGGAGGACGGAGAGGAGGCGAAAGAGCGGCGCGTAGAGGTCGCGCGCGCGGAGGATGGTGAGGAGGAGGCGGACACAGAAGTCGGAAGTGGTTTCGCTGTGGTCAAAGTAGGTGGAGACGAGGCGCGTGAGTTGGCTGGTAGGTTTGGACTTGGCAAGGGCTTCACGAACGCTGTCGGAGTCAGGTTGGAGGAACTGAGATAGGACGTAGCGGTGGTGGGAGTCTTCGTCTTGGAAGTGGTGGACCGGCGGAGCGGCTTGGATGATGGAGCGGATCTCGTTGTAGGACGGGGCCTGCAGGGCGCGGAGGAATTCGGTGGACACGTTTAGGCTTGCGGTGGAAGCGTCTTCGTCATCTTCTTCTTCTTCTTCTGATTCTGATTCTTCTACCTCCGTGGAGTTCCCTACGAAAGAAGGCGAATATTGGGTGAGACATTTTGACAAACAGGTTGGGGTCAGAGTAAAGAGGTTTTGGTTTTGGCTTTACCTTGAGAATTGGAATGGAAAGGTGTGGGAATAGAAGCGTTGGTATTGGGAGTAGAGGGTCTGACTGAGATGCATTCCAGCATTTCTGTTTAAATAGTCTGTAAAAAGTTTGTATTCTTCTGCGAGCACCTTGCATGCGATGCAAGAAACTATGCGTTTATGTGACGGCGGTGTGTATAACCGGCGAAGAGAGAGAGAGGGTAGTGACAGTTTTTAGTTTGGGCTGTTGAATGGTGTTTGAGACTTCTTTGGAATAGATTTGCAGACGTGGATTGTTTTGTTGTGCTGATAGTCAACTCTATCCTTGATTTTATTTTATAGTTAATAAAATGCAAGAAGAAAAATTTTAGGCCTTGAACGTGTCTTTGATAAGAAGATTGTAAATTTTGATTACTTTCTTTCTAAATATTTTTATTAATAAAATAATCCAATTTACTATATTTTCATTTTTTTATTTGGCTAAAGTATTTTAGTAATTACAACTTACAGAATTTATTAATATTAAATATATTTAATAATGTAAAAATTATCGGTCGGTCGATGATGTTGTGTTATAATTACTGATTTATGCTACTTTTCATTTCCAGTCATGGACCAAAGTTATTCTTTCATTTAGATACGTCCTTATCCTATATTGATGGAAAAATAATTTTAACAGTAGCATTTAAACAAATATTCAATTAAATTTCAAGTATTTATATATTTTGAATATATTTTTTTTTTTTAAATTTGTTTCATTGACTACTCAAAATATTTTTATTTATTAGTATTTTGTTATTTGAACGTCAAAACACGAAAAATGTATATTTCAAATTTCAACATCCAAATCCATTACATGTTTTTTAAAAAAGAAAATGCAAATTCATGAAATCGTATGTTAAAGTGGAATTGTATTTTATTGACCCAAATGATTTTTAGTTACATCAAGTTTTGTACAAAGGTTTAAAGGTTTAAATGTGTAAGAACTTTATCGGCTTATGTTAACAAAATACATACAAATGATTTTTGTACTTCTCCAAACTAGTAAGATAAATTTTTTCATAAATATGCACACCATATCTCCCTTTGTACGACAAGAAGGTAATTGAGACAAAAGAATATTACAACGTTATTAAGGACCTCGACAGATGTACATTTTTGTGCGCACACATTTGAAGAAAATTTAAAGAAAAATAATTTTCCGTATCTTGATCCTTTAAGTAACCCCAAGGAATATGAAACACCAAAGAAAAAGTCATAATTATGCCTCACCAAGCGACAGACCTCCCTCCAACCAACCAACCGCACCAAAGGTGCCAAATCTGCACCCGCAATCCAACAATATAAGCGAACTCCAGCCACACTCCACCACGTGTGCAAACCCAACCACTTCTAGCACACAATCACAAATGAGAACTCCATGTGATGCGTGATCAACACTCCACAATTCTAGACACCAACTGCAAAGCCTACACCTCTACAAGCCACCAGTGAAAAGGGTTAATGTTGATGGTGGTGGGTGCTCTCTTTCATTGAGTTTTCTGCCACTCATATTGCATGTTTCAAATGAGTCTCCATCCATGGCTTTGGTTCTTAAGTGATCATTTTGTTGGTGTATATGGATGACATCATCGGATGATATATCAAGCCTTGATTTTTCATGTGTTAACAAAGTACAATTGATATTTAATTCCTTATTCAAACTTAAGATAGTTGATTCTCTTAAATACTTCCAAGGCTTAGAAATTATCAAATTCAACATGGTTGTTTCTTTAAGTCAAAGAAAAAATATTTTATCATTACTCGATGATACTGGTTTCATAAGTAGCAAACTAGTTACATTACCTATGGATCCTAATTTTAAACTTAGTCTCAATGATAGTAGTCTTTTGAGGATTATTTTGTACTTAGACGATTAATTGGAACACTTACATTTATTATTTTCAACCCCAATATTACAGTTCCTATAGAGAACAAGTAAGATCGGTTAGGCACAAGTATCACCTTACCCATATCCGCTATCTCCTCGGTTGGCTTCTTCCCTTCTTGCATATATCGGCTTGGACCTAGGAGGGGTTACCTGCAGAAGGGACTCCGAAGCTTAAGCCAGCCAAAGCTCTCAAAGTCAAATCAGGTGATTAATGGAATAATGAATGCGTATCTTTAATTCGTGGGGTCCATGTGTATTTATAGATTATTAATTATGTTTTCCCATTACGTGGGCTGGGCCCTGGTTTGGGCCATAGATGGGCCTAGGCTTTGGCCTAGGCCCTTAGTCTCGATTATTGGGGGCTCACTGGATATCAGGGGGCTTTGGTTTCATTGAGTGTCTTAAGGTTGTCGGCATAAATCGGCTACTCCCTTTTGGCGGTTTGTGTTGCTCATATGCTGCCCTAGGCGGATTATTCCTCTTAGTGTCTTATGTTGCCGGTTTAGGCCGGTTAGGCTTAGGTCAGCCCAGACCGGTTACTTGAATGATTTTGCGTGTAGGTATGGTGATCGTTTATTATTATTATTTGGTTAAATTGGCTCGGTGTGGTACACTAGTCCCCCAGCCTTTGTCGATATAAGTATGTCAGTCAAGGCTGATATGTGTTGATATGTCAGTGGGACCGGTTAGGTGTGGTACAATTACTTTTACAATCTATAAGTTAAGTCAATAGATAAAGAATCCATTAATCACATGTTTAACAACAATCCATCACTTATTACATTACTTGAAGTTCACTCCAAGTTAAGGTCTCTTTCTCCTGGCCAACAAATGTCATCTTTTAGTATATGCAAATACAAACTAGGACAATTGTATAGACATAAAGAATCAACTATTTACTTTTATATTTTCATTGGTGATTCTTGGAAGTTAGTCATAGATAGTGTGTCCAAATCATTGACAAAATCAGAATATCATGTTATATCATTAGAAACCATTGCAATGGTTTTGTGTCAACAATTACTCAAACATTTTGAAATTTCAATTGACACACCTATACTCTTCTGTGAAAACACATATGTCATGCACATACACTTTGCTTCTAACATCTCCTTCTGACCTCTCCTATCATGAAAAATCCAAACATATATATACTTATAATCATTTTATTCCTATCCAAAGACAATTCTTTACATTCATTCATTTCAATATTGACAACAAATATTGATACAATGTTAAAATGGGTGTTGCTAATCAGCATTTAAAGTATTATTCGCTTTAAAACTAAAAAAAATTATCATGATTTTGTTATTTTGTTCTTAAAAACGTATCCTAAAGTTAAGTGAATATCTATTTAAAAATTAGAAAAATATAAGTTTTATTTATTTAAAAATTTAGCGTCATTTAACTGTAACATCTTGTAACGTGAGTTCAAATTAAAAAAGTGAAACAATGTTCTGGTTGCTGTTTAATTACCGTTGTCCTGTTTGCAACACTTCAATTTCTGTATTAATGTGACGTAAGGAATGACAGTAGTGATGTGAAACCAAATTTTCAACAGGTTTTACAAAATAGACTTTGTCTCCCTCTTGGGCAGAACGTGAAAGTGTTTTTGTACCCTATCACCATTATTTGTCTGCAATCTTCCTTCCACGTTCAAAATCGCAATCATAAATATAACTACCACTGCAATTTTTAACCATATTTTTTTCTAATGATTTCATGTCCCCTTCTCGGAGATAAATCAAAACGACTATAATTATAATTACCCAATAAAAATAACAATACTTCTATTCCTTATAAAAACAATAATAACCTCTATAAGGCTTATAAGAAAATACAAATACTATTTAATTGGATGAATAAGTTTGACCCTATGGAAGAAAAAAAATATATCATATCTTTCATGACGGAAAAATCTAAGGCAGAATTTCTCTTATTTTTTGATATGTTACCATTTTTATAAATGTAATTTCTCTTATTATAGAGGGTTATTTACATTTTTTCTGTCAAAACAAATTATAATTTTTCTTTTTTATGAATGAGTTAACTTTAAAGTCATAAAAAATCAATTTTTTTCAAGAATGTTTTGTGGAGATGCTAATCCAAAGAAAGCATGATTAGGATTTGAGTTGTAGCATAATTAATGAAATGGGAAAATGTGAAGACTTGAAAAAGAAGAAGGTGCAGAATAAAAGTGATGAATAGTTTACCACACCAACCCAATCTTGAGTGCCATATTAACAACAAATAATGGTTTACAAGAGAATTCATACATTTATGAAGAAAAAAATGGGGAAGAAGAAAAAGAGAGTAAAGAATACAGCTTTTCACTGGCCCATGAAAAAGAAAAGAAAAAGAGAGGGATAAAGGGAGATACAGGTGCTCTTTATACACTTAGGAAGCAACTGACCCTATTTTCTGGTATGCACTGAGGGAAAGCAAAGTAAGAAAGCAAAGAAGTAATGCACAAATATAACAAATAATATATATATATATATATATATATATATATATATAGTAAGAAACAATTTTTAAGACAACAATAACCTTTTGTTTCATGTTGTTGATTTGAATAATTGGCTTCCAAGAGTCACAGTTGGGGTTCCTTCTCCCATGATTGTTGTCAAGTTCATTTCCTTCTCTAGGATCCTATCAAGTTCCATTTCCACATAGCTCATGGCAGGTCTTCTCTCACTTGAAGGGTCTAAGCATCTGATCATGAGCATGATGTAATCTTCCAATCCTTCAGCTGTAAAACTACTCTCCAATCTCCGATCAATGGTGTAAGACATCATGCCACGGTCTTCATTGCTTACCACCTTTATTGTGCACAACAAAACAACACCAAAAATCAATTACATAGCAGTTCATGGACTTTATGGTACAAAATCTAAATTCGTACAAATACGACACGCTTTCAACACCAAGTTAAGTTGTGTTGTGTCATGTCACCTAATGTTAGATAATAGAAGAATATCACACATGCAGATTCTAACTTATGGATAACAGATTCTAAGTGATGTATGTATTCTATGGTGAAGGATTTTTACACTGTGAGGTGTGATTGTAGTGTTGAATCTTACAATAACTGACCTAAAAGTAAGATGTTGCAACCATTGTTTTTTGATTAACTAGTTTGTGGGAAAACCCTTTATAGTGATTGTTCATATAAGTTAAACTTTACCCATTCAACCAGATTCTGATTAGAGTCTGGAAATGGTGATGCTGTTGCTTCTTTCCCGCTTAACAATTCCAGCAAAAATACCCCAAAGCTGTATACATCGCTCTTTTCAGAAAATCGTCTGAACTCTCTCACCCTGCAAGGCATGATGGTGTGTGTGCATGAAAAACCAGAAAGCACAAATGATTCATGAGATATAGAGATATAGAGATATATATTACTCTGATGCAAGGAATATTTCATCTGTTGGCACTTGAGAAGAGGAGCCTGCAGTGTCAACTCTCCCCAAAAAGTTGCGGAGTCCAGCATCTGCCACCTTAGCAATGAAGTTTTCATCCACAAGAACATTAGCGGTTTTGAAATTCTTATGCACCAAACGGGGACTCAGAGAGTGAAGATGAGCCAAACCTGCACAGAATAGTATGAATGAGCTTCTGAAAATCAGGAACAAGTTGTTGCTCATGGCTTTCTGCATAGAGAAGGTGCTACCAAATAACTCAAAGTTTTAGGATGGCTTACAAAAACAAATTGTGGGATCCATTAAGATACTTGGGTATTTTATCTAAAAGAGAAGAAAACTGATACCAGGAAAGCCACAAATGCTCACTGATTTTGCAAAGGATCACCTTTAGCTGCACCTTGAGCTATTGAAAGTCTATGCTTGAATTCTAGCTTCTCTTGTGATTGTTGACCACTGCCTGCAGAGGAAAATCAAAGTCACCATCATCAGCTTCAAGAAAGGATTCATTTAGCCAACAAAACAAGATGTAACAAATTTCATGAATGGTAGAAAAATGAAGTTAAGTTTTGCATGCATGCAGAAAAGCATAAAACACATGATATGTAAGAAATTTCATGAATGGTAGAAAAATGAAGTTAAGTTTTGCATGCATGCAGAAAAGCATAATACACATGATAACAGAACTATCAGTGTATTTCAGTACAACTATGAATCTAAATAGAGATAAAAATCTTAATTAAGCTTTGCAGATATACAGAAATTTACCATACAAGTGACTGGAGACGCTTCCATTTGGCACATATTCATATATAAGAAACTGAAGACTGTTCTCCTGACAGTAGCCTAAAAGAGTGACGAGATTCCGGTGGTGAATGGATGAGAGATAACGTACCTACAGAAAAGCAAAACCATGTTAGATCAAACCAAGAGAATGAACGGTAAGGGAAACATTTAGTTAAGACTATATAGTTTATGCAATTGAACATTACCTCAGAATTATGAACTGAAAATGTCAGAAACTGTGATAAAGATTATGCTCACATAAAGATTGTTTTCAGACATGACTATCACACATTAGAGTGTGAACTCATGGGCAAATAAAGATTCATATTTCTGAATCAAATGGTATGTGAAGCTTGGTGGAATTTACTATAAAACTGTACTCTAAATTCGGAAGCAGAAACAGACAAGGAGGGTCAAAAGAAGGAGTAGCATCAAGGAAAGAAATTTGGTTGAGTAATCAAATTCCAAACTCGTGCAGTCAAATTTTAAAGCTTGAAACTGATGAGTATTACCTCATCCACAAATTCCTGACTAGCGAGTCCACGACGTTTTTTTATGGCTACAAGCATCCCATCTTGAAGTAAACCCTTGTAAACCTCCCCAAATTTCCCTTCTCCAATCAAATTTTTGTCACTGAAACTTTTTGTGGCCAGTGATAGTTCTTCCATCTCAAAACGCCTGGTATCTCGTATAGGCAACTCAATTGCACCATGTCTTCCCACTGCATGCAATGGAATTCATTTGCATCAGTTTTTAGGAGAAGTATACATGTATATGTATATCTAACAAATGCATGTAAGATTTTACCTTGTGAAGGATCAGATGACCCTGTCTCTGAAGTTCTAGAAACATTCCTCTGACGAGACAAACAAAACCATATAAGTATAGCAATCCCTACCAATGCCACGGCTCCTGCAGCTCCTCCAAATATTGCTGCAAGAGTACTTGACATCTGGTGTGGGAATCCTTCACTTATGCTGTTCAAATTTATATGAACTATTATTATACATTAAACCTGGAGTCCTGAGAATAGCAAAAGATCAGATAATGTATTTCAAAACATAGGAGATGGATGAAGTTAAGAATCCAAAAACTCAAGAACCATGGGTGACCAAGAGTTCTAACTCAATGATGAAGCCATGCAGTGAAGAATGCAAGCAGAAGAACTGAATAAAATTGAATATGATGATAATGCAAGACCAAAAGGGAGAGTATAACCTGTAGGGATGCTTGTAAAATTGATGAACGATGGTAAGCTAACATTAGCAGCAAAAACTGGGACAAGTTTATGAAACCCAGTAAAATGCATGTATGTTCTAAATAAATGTGATGCAGATGATAAAATTGGATCTTGGCTAATAGCATTGCAGAGTTTCTGCATATAGATGAAATCTAAAAAGACAAATGAAGAAGTAAATAAAAGCAGAGTAGAATGGAAGGAACAACAAAGAGAATAAAGTGGTTACTTTTTGTGAAATCTCCAAGCCTATATCACGAGATAAATAATGAGGCAGGATCTCAGAAAGCCTGAGCTTCATTTACCAATGACACTTTGAAGGAGCTTCCAATGCCACTCACGGAAATCAAGATTGACCCACAAACCCCCTCCACCTTCCCTCATATGAACCAATTGTTCACCCTCAACACAAATCTGACAATCAAACCAAGATTTTCAAGGCTTCCACACAAGATTCAAAATTTGGAAAGTGGGGTTTTTTTGGTGGCATCAAAATTAGAAAACCCCTTCAGATCAGGAGCAACAAACACTTGAAGTCTGGGTTGGTCCAAAGACAAGGTCAAGGACCGGTATGAATATGCTCCCTGAAAGGTAGTGCCACTCTGTAAGCAATGAAAACCCAGAAGTAAAACCTCTCTATCTCGGTGTACTTTTATTAATTTTATTATGATAAAATAAAAATACTCTTTCTTTCTCTCTCTCTCAGAAGTGTATCATCGTTGGATAGTGGATACAGACAATGCCGACAGAAAGTGACCTTGCGCCGACAGACACAACACACTATCAAGTTTATTACCACCTCCACCAAACACCCCAATTCAAAATCATCACCATAAATATACACATAGTATATATATATATGTATGTACATGTAAACAAACCCACAAAAACAAGGAACACTTTATATTCTTTTGATTGATGGTTCCACCCCAGCTGAAGAAAAAATTCAATTCAAGCTCACTAATATTGAAGCACAAGTCTTAGGAGGGGAATGCAGTTAGAGAGAGAAACAGAGAGAGAAAGGGTATGACAGAGAAAGACAGAGAGGGAAGGACCAAAAAAATAATCTTTTTTTTTTTAATTTTTTTTTTGTGGGCTGTAAAGTGGCATAATTGTTGTCTGGTACCGCAAGTTGAATGGGATTTATTTTTCTGTGTCGTATACAGGGCATCTAAGCTGTAACAGATTCACACTGCTGCAACAGCACAAACAGATAGAAAGGGAGTGCCAGGAGACACAGTACATTGCAAGAGTAAAATCACTGAGATCATGTATCTCCTATTTATTTTCACACATCACATGCACAGCCTCAAAATCCGACATTTTTCACATCAAATTGTTTCATTAAGTAATGCTAATTTTGTCTGCCTTCAACATCGCAGTATTAGGTAAAAAAAACACATGTGTTCCAACTAACAGTCTCTGCTAAGTATCATCAAACACATTTTTACCACATGACTTTATGGTCTGTAATGATTTTACACATTGTATATGTGGTAAAAAGACACTTGTGAATTTGTACAAAAATAACATACCAAAAGGGTGAGAGAGGGAGATTCAAAGTTGTGGCTTGTTCTTTGTGGGGTTGTTGTGCCCCACCAGCCAGCTATGTTGACGTTGCTCCTACTGAGAATTTTAAATATTTGTTTATAATAACAATAATAATGATAATAATGTAAGGATCATGTTAGTCCGTAAGTGAATGAAATTTAGGACAAAAAGCAAGGAATATGTAGCGGCAAAACTCTACCGTTCTGCTCCTTTTAGCTTTTGTTTATTCCCGTCTCTAACAGCAACACTTCTTCGGATTCTATCAATTATTCTTTAATGTGTCATTTGTTCTCTGTCATTGCATTTGAAACAAATATTATAATACCATCGAGTGATGATGATTACTGTCATGATTACAACAAGTCAAGAACCAGTTAAGAACAGTTCTTAAACCTGGTATTACCCACCCTCAGATTCAGTCTGATATATTACCCAAAGGGTTCTTTCAACTGTCATTCAAATATTGTTCTTCAAAAATCACATTATGCTCAATTTGATTTCCATTAATGAAACTGATCTTGACATCATGAACAAAATTAACTGATAATTAGAGAACTGAAATGACTTGCACCTTTCAATTTTCTTATCTCAACTTCTAGAACTACACTGATCTGACAATGTTAACTTTACTTTCTATTTTCCTTAGGAAGAGTATCTGAACCAATGTGAATGAAGGAAGGAAACAAATGACATGATTAATTTTGATTTGAAAGATTCTTAGACTTGATGAAAGAAAGACAATGTGAATAACACATAAAAGGATAAGAACAATAATTATTAATATTATTATGCTGTAACCAGTAAACCACCATTTAATTAATTACACAATGTCAACGTACAAAATTATTGAGGCACAATGATCTAGTACTACCCTTTCTGCTCATGAACTGATAAAACTCCATTTTGCAACACAAAACTAAGTAGTTTAGGTTTTGGTTTGGTCTCTTTAAAACTGGCATCACTGGCCTATGGTGTCAGTATATTAATTTAACTGGTTTTGCCTTATATTGATTCACTGCACTTTTGCCATTCTGTGTCTCACCCCTCACCTAACAGCAAATAAACTCAATTCACATTATTTCCCCCAAACTTTTCAGACAGTATAATCGATGCAACCCCACAAAGATCACATCTTTAGATCGGTGACGTAGAATACCAGATTACCCAATCTCTTATACCCAACTGGGTACCCATTTTACTAACCTGTCACTGTTTTCCCTTCCTCTTTTCTTTCACATTTTTGCTACTGTTTCAGCCATTACATACATATTATGGAGCTGAGTGAGTGAAACATTGATGAGAAGTTGGTGCAGCCCATTTGATAATTGGTTTATTCACTGTTAACCAATCACATTTATTGGTGTATTTATATGAATTTGAAACTGTGAGCATTACTTTATGTGCCCATTTATGAGTCATCAGAATCTTAGATGAGACCTCACTACTCTCCAAGCAAGCAACATTATTCCCTTTCATTACGCTGGATGATTGATTGCAAGAACCCTTTCTTTGTTCTATATTTTATTTGCGTAAATGTATTTGTTTATTTATTTTCTTTTTGTTGAAAGTTTGAAGTCATTGAACATAGCTGGATGCCAAAAGCTGTGTCACATGAATTGAAATTCCATGTAGCTGGAGAATCAGAGGAGCGATCCTAACTGGGGCCTCAACTCAAAAAGGTTTTCTTGTGGAAAATGCGGCTGTCCTACTAGATTATAGTACTTCATCACATCTCTGCCACCAAAAAGTACAAGCATAATTTGCTGCAAATTATTGTTGGAGACCCTTTTTCCTTTGTTTCAGCCTATACATTTATACATTGGCTTGTTCATCAACAATATCAGATTTTACATTAGGGAACATTTTTTTCTGCATCTTAATCCTGCAGACAGTTCTGCTTACTACCGTTACAAACTTTATATGAAGTAAAAAAGATGAGGACAACTTGGTTATTTCACCAGTCAAGGGGGAGGATGAAATTGTGGGGGTGCAGAAAGAAAATTCCCTTGGATTAGGAATGAAGTTGTGACTCTGTGTTGCTTCTTACCATTTAGCCTCCCCTAAATTTCTATTTACATTTCCCTTTCCTTTGTTTCTGTGGTGATTACCAAATATACCCTTTCATCTAAAAAATGTATAAAAACCTTAAACCATGTTCTTTGCATTCCACTTTCCTTTGTCTCCGTCATTTCATAAAAGTATCTTCAAGAAAAATTACGGAAGTATTTTCTTGATATACTGATGTTTTTAAAACGTCAAAGGTAAGTGACTCAAATTACTTTTGTTACGTTATCATGACCATACAAATATAAAATTTTCAATTATATTCTCAGGTTTCTCTTCAGGTATATTTTGTTGAATTGTGCTAAAAATGTTTCAAAAAAATTAATTTATCTTTATTATTTTTATCAATAAATAATACAATGAATAAATCATGGAAGATACTGGAATAATTCCGAAAACACTTTCTTGGACAATTTTGAAAAATAATTTTTGAAACTATATCAAAATTTACTTATTATAATAATTGTCCCCACAACTTCCTTGGAAGATGCTTTCTAGAGTACAAAACAATGACATTTTTTTTAATAAATTACATTTTTTGCCATTGTTTTTATCAAGAAGTGTTAAGTTGGTCATTCAGTTTTTTTTTTCTCAATTTGGTCATGGTTTTTTTAAAAATGATTTAATTTGGTCATTACCAAACAGTGTTAAAGTTAATGCTACATGTCAATTTGTGGGATTTTAGATTTTTTTAATTTTTTTCAATTTTTTATTTTTTATTTTTATTTTTTACACATGTCATTTCGTAGTTGTGCCACGAGTCAAGAAGTCTCGGTTCCTATATTTGTTTTTAGTTTCAATTTAATCACAATTTTTGTAAAAATGTAGCAACGTTGTCCCTCTTTAAATTGAGACTCAATTTACTTTTTTTATAAATCTTATGGTGATAATTTACTAAAATTAACATTTTTATTAAATATTTCTGAAAATATTTTTAGATTAACTTTAAAATCTATACAAAATATTTAGGACAACTCACATGAGTGAATTGATATGGATAGGGATGTTAACGGCGCGAGTAGGATATGGGTAGTAGTTCTCCCGTACCCTACCTGCCGGATAAATATTTGTCCCGTACCTGTACCTGTGGATATCCTACTCGTGGATATTTACAACAAAATAAAAATAAATATTTAACAACATATTTTAATCGTAAATTAAAATAAAATACAATACATAACATTCATAAATTTTAAACAAAGTCCAAATACCAATTTAAATATTGTTGAATAACAACTTACAAAGAAATGAATTTTTTTAAAACTAATTGATAAAAAAATAACTCATTCAAAATCAATATGTTAATATTTTAATCATGTTTTTTTTATTTTTTTAATTTAAATTAGAGTATAGCGGGTACGGGTATCCACAGGTACAAATATTATGATACTTGTACTCGTTAACATGCGAGTATTAAAAATACTCGTACTCGTTACTTGTAGGTATCCATTTACAATATTCATTTCCTACCCGTTGCGGGTTTTATCCACGAATACCCGTGGGTACAAATTTTTTTGACATCCCTAGATATGGAGTTAAACCTTGAATCTTGAGATATATACTATTCAACTTATTAATTTTAATTTGTTCATGTATTTTGTATAGATTTCAACTTGAGATATCTAATATGATTTCAAACATGTATTTCCTATAGACTTTAAAGTTAATTTAAAAATATTTCCAGAAATATTTAATTAAAATGTTAATTTTAGTAAGAATATTCTCATAAGATTTATATAAAAAGTAAATTAAGTCTCAATTAAATGAGAGACAATATTGTTCAATTTTTACAAAAATTAAGAGTAAATTGAAACTAAAAACAAATATAGGAACCAAATTGAGATTTTTTTTTGACACATGGCATAATTGTGAAGTGACACATGTAAAAAAAATCAAAAAGAAATTCAAAAAACTACAAATTGACATGTGACATTGGCTTTAAAACTATTTGGTCAAACTAACAGCAATAACAAAATTGAATCATTTAAAAAAATGACTAAATTGAGACAAAAAAATCGGGATGACCAATTTGACACTTCTTGACAAAAATAAGGACGAGTAATTAAACTTTTTTTTTTCATGCAATCAAGAATTTAAAATATAATTTATATGAATAATAAGGAAGTATGTACTTGACCTAGAGTATGTTTTGGAGCTTGATATAATTCAAGATAAAGACATCATATAAGCTAGATTGGTCACCATTGTAGATAAATACATAGATATCAATGAAGAAACATCAACATTGTCAAGGTGTTATAAGAATTGAGATCTAATGGTGCTATTGCTAATTGGAATAGAAGATAAACGAAACCTATCCTTATAATTTCTTTGGTATGATAATATTTTTAAGGCTTAAATATACATTTGGTTCCTATTTTTGTTGATTTTATTCAATTTGGTCCCTATTTTCGTTTTATGTTCAATTAGGTCCTCATTTTCGTCAAATTGTGGTCAATTTGGTCCTTTTCACTAACGGTGTTTAAATAGTTAATGTTTTTGAACAGTACATGCCACGTGTCAGCTCCTGGTTTTTTAAATTTTTTTTAATTTTTTTTAATTTTTTTTAAAATTTTTTAAAATTTTTTTAAATTTTTTTTAAATTTTTTTAAATTCAAAAAAAGTGTCCACGTGTCAAGTCACAATTGTGCCACGTGTCAATGCTAGTGCCACGTGTCAGTTTGTAGTTGTATTATTTATTTTTGTTCAATTTAGTCCCGATATTCGTTATTTTTGTTCA
>Ga0214542_1005329_pt1 | contig 24533 bp, 15 predicted proteins | sample CNSS1metaG_FD_160096 | JGI IMG/M metagenome (GOLD analysis project Ga0214542, IMG submission 160096) | Root nodule microbial communities from cowpea collected in UCLA plant growth center, Los Angeles, California, USA - CNSS1 | ecosystem: Host-associated > Plants > Roots > Nodule | place: USA...
ATACCAAAAAAATACAAAATTTTCAAAATATAAAAATATCAACATTTTCAAACAAACAAGCTTTTTAAGAACTACGTGATCCTTGATTCTCCACCGTGAGATACGTAGGAGCAAGGCCAGTCCTTGTCAGGTTTACCTCCCAAAAAAAATTAAATCTTTTTCTCAACTAAGTTTTCCAAATATCTTTTTAAAGAACTACGTAACCCTGATTTCTCATTTTGAATGAGAATACGTAGGACCAAGGTCAATCCTTGTCGGGCCCAAAAAATAAAAAAATATTTTTGTTTCTCTTTAGCATCTTTGTCTTATTATTTTTGGGGAAAATTAATATTTTGAAAACAACATCAACTTTGCATTTTTAATTAAAGGTACCGCCCTCGGGCGGACGCGATAGGGTGCTAACACCTTCCCTACGCGTAACCGACTCCCGGATCCAAAATCTAGTTTTTCGCAAACTTGTCTTATCTTTATGGTTTTCCATAGTTTTCCAGAATAACTATGGTGGCGACTCCAAGTTTTTTTTTCAAACCTGTTTTCTTTTTTGGTTCGCCGTCTCGTCGCGATCCCGGTTGCGACAACACCCAATCCATGATCACATATATGACTAACCATTCATCCATATTCCATACTAAGATCATACCAACTGCATCATTCACAACCGAAAATTCCCCTTACTCATGCATATTCATTCATCTCATGCTTTAACATAACAATCCAATCAAGCATGTGACAAACACCCAAAAACAAAGAAAGAAACATAAACCAAGCGCTATCTCGCCCAACTCTCGCTCAGGCGGGAGGTGCTTCTCGCTCAGGCGAGCTCCTTTTGCCTACGCGAGGCTCGAGAGATGGGAACATTAGCCTTCATGTCCTCTTACTTAGGCGAGACCTCCTCGCCTAAGCGAGATGGACTCTCGCTAAAAACAGGAGCTACTTGCCTGAGCGACAGTTCGCGTAGGCATCCAGGGCAAGTTACTACTAATCTCGCCTATGCGAGACATGCTCGCTTGGGCGAGAAAACCAGAACCCTCCATTGTTCGCGTGTGCTCAGTTCAGTCGTTTAAACATTTTAATCGCACATTTCATATTCATACCATCAGGACTTCACCCAAGCATGCCAAGACACGAAAAATAACCAAGAACAGCTAAAATATGATTTAAAACGCAAAGCCCTAACTTCTCTTACCTAGAAACGGGCTAATATAGGACTTTGACCCTTAAGCCAACGAACCCAATAGCTCCAGGAGCAGATTTATGAAGTGGACAGCAACACAGAAAAGAATCTAGGTTACCATAGTGGACCTCTTGCGAAAAGTCGAAAAGGAGACTTAGAAAGGAATTAGTATGAGCTGAGAGTTAACTTACAAGAAGTAGAGCTGAGTTTAGCGCTAGCTTGACAAAGAGGGGACCAAACCCTAGCAGAGCTCTCTGTTGGGAAGAAAAGGTGAGGAGTGAACACTATTTCGTGAAAGTGAAACCAGAATGGAAGTTTGACTACTTTAGGGAACCTTGGCACTCAATGAGTCAGCCTTAGGCCCATCTGATTAAAATAAGCCCTTAAGATTTAAGGCAGAAAAGAAATAGAAAATAAAGTGAATCTTACAAACAACACTATGAAAAATGGTTAAAAGTATAGATTGTGATATACGGGAACTAAAAAGTATATGTCAATTTTAGAAGACAAACTAAAAACTTAAATTTGAAAAACAAAACATATATATTTAAACATTAAATTAATTACAATACAGTTTACCTTTTTTAATTATATTTAAATTAGGAATATCTGTATTACGTTATTTTAATTGAATCAGAATAAATTACAATAGAAGTTTCCATTTTATAATAATAATTAAATTAATTATTAATGAACTAACTCTAATTATAGCAATCAAATTAGTCATATTAAAAATATCCTTTTATCACAATTAACTTGATTAGTCACTATTAATTCAATTTTGATCAAACATTTCAAAGTAATTCAATGAAGGAGAATTAATTCGGTTGTAGAGATTATTAAGAATAAATAAAAGTGTATTGGAAATATTAATTGGGGCAAATTAAACGATGGCGTTGGCGTTTCGAATCACATAGATTTTGAGTTCGAAGTTGAGGTGTTGACGTTCCGATTGAGGAGTTTGCAAAGTTCCGATATTACGATGAGAGATGGTGGCTCACGGTGATTTTCACTTTGAGGTTTCAAACATGGCGTAGAGGGACGGTGAGGCTTCTCTCTCGCTCGTGAGAAATGACGAAGAAGATGAATTGTGGGAGCGGTTGGCGGGCAGAGGGTCATTGCAATGATCGCTGTGTTGTTTGGCTCTCACCACCGACTCCTCTAGTGGTGACCAACGTTTCCAACGGCGTTTCTCGCCGGCTGTGGGGCGTACGACGGCAGAACATGCTATTGCAATCGTGGTGGCTTGCAGAGATGAAGGTGGAAGGGAAACCGTAGTGGCTTTTGTTTGCGAGAGAATAGGAGAAAATTGGGTCTGGGCAAGTTTTTACTTGGAGCATCCCTGTTTTAATCTCTACACCACTTTTCATTTATATGTTAGGCACTTATTTACTCATTATACCAATGTTTATTTGTTTTGCACCACTTTTTTTTTTCTTTCCAATTTAATTTGGATCTAATTTAAAAGCTTATGATTTTTTTAAAAATATTTGCAAGTGTTCAATCATTAGTGCAGAATTGCATTTTTACCTCGCCTTATAGGTCTCGGTTGGCAAGGAACCGAAACATATAACGGCGCGGTGGCATTTTTGCAATTTCAGGCAACTTATATGCCACGGTTCAAGAAAAACCCAAAGCCAAAAAGGGTTATAGGCTTCGGTTAAAAAAAAACCGGTGCCAAAAGGTGCTTATATGCTTCGATTGAACAGACCCGCAGCCAAAAACGTGGCTAAAAATTTCAAAAATGCCACTAGCCGTTACGTCTTTGGCCTCGGGTGGCACTGAACCGGGGCCAAATAGGGCTATATGCCTCGGTTATTAATTGAACCGAGGCCATATAGTTTAATTAGGGCACAAAAACGCGAACTCCTCTACTTCTTCCTGGCGCGCCGTTGCATCTTCTCCATCTCTCTCTGCATCTCGCTAGTCTCCTGGATCCCCTCTCCCTTTCACCTCACGCATGAACAAAGCAAACATCACCACCCATCTATGCCGCACCCATTCTGACCGGTGATGAACTCTAGCAACAACACCGGCCACCACTGCGACGCGAAAACAGGGCACCAGATCTGCAACGCGGCGATGTGATCCACCATGGCAGCACCTTTCGCAAGATCGCCATGGCGCTCCACTAGAGGAACCACCGTTGAGATCTCCGCCGCTGTAGAAAGCCACCGTCATTGGACCTGATCGAACCTGAGGACCAAAATCGCGAGCCCCAATCGCGGATCCAGATCGTCGTCGCTGAGACGAAGAAATCGTTCTCGCGTTCATGGTTCCTGGTGAGCTCTTCCAGTCTTTTCGTTGTTCGTCGCAGCGGCGCCGATGATGGCTTGCAGTGGTGGTTTGTGTTCATCGCTGCGACAATGGTTCGCATTCATCGCTGCGATAGTCGTTCGTTGATCGTAATGCTAGTGGTGGTTCGTCGATGGCTTCGTCTCCGGCGATTTTCTTTCTTCTCTGTTTCTCTATTTCTAATTTGTTCTTGGGTGTGAACGATTGGGGAAGATGAAACGTGAGAGCTTTGTGCTGGGACGGGGGTTCTGATCCGGTGTGATGTTGTATTGCAGGGATGGAATTGTGATTCTGGTGTTTTGCTTGTATGTTTTGTTTGCAGGTTGGAATTGTTGTGATGTTGAGGTGGTGGTTCTACGAATGAGAGTGTTGCGGGAAGGTGGTGATAACTGGAGGAATTGGTTTGCGGCAGCTAAAGAAATGAATGGTAATCATCCTGATTGTGTTGTGAGAAGGGAGGACAAGGAGAAAACGATTGATGATGATGAACAGAGGAGCGTGCTGTGCCGCAAAAAATTTAATTAAAAAAAATATTTTTACCATATGGCTTCGGTTCTCGTGGACCCGAGGCAGAAAAGGAACCCTATGGCTCCGGTTCATTTAGAACTGAGGCATAAAAGGGACTCTATGGCTTCGGGTAACAACCGAGGCCAAAAGGGGGTACCTTTTGGCCTCACCCCAATATGCTTCGGTTCTAGACCCGAGGCAAAATGAGGAAAATAACTGGGGCAAAAAGCCCTTACTGCACTGGTGAATGGGTACCTGCAAGCTGAAAAAAAATCCACAGGTTTTTCATGTCGGTATCCAATGAGTAATGCAGTAGGTAACGAGTACAATTTTACATGTGGATCAAATAGCGGGTAGATACTATTCGTGTCCGACACAACCCGTTGTCATCTGTATATATAACTTATGATTTTTTTATCAATAAAAAGAAATATAATGAATAGGGACAATAGGATTGTCCCAACTCTCATACAAGAGAACAAACATAGAAAAGAAGACGAGAAGATTGTAATTTAGCATATTCACCTACTATATATTCGATAATGTAGAGACAATAATTGTGTTTATCCACTAAACAAAGTCATTCCCAATTAGAAAAAAACATAAAACAATGTATAGACGTATTTTTGTTTCTACAAGTTTTTTCATATGTAGTAAATCTCTCTTCACTATTAAGCTGAAACTTCTCCTAAAACTTTGTGTCATTGGCATAATTGGGTTCTTACTCAAGACATACATAGGTAAATTTCATTCAACACTCCTTGAAAGATGTAAAAGATGTTCTTACCAAAGAACCAGGGGGTGTTGAATTGACTCTTTCTGAAAAGTAGGCTCAATTTTAGACTTTTAAAAATCTCTTGTTTGAATTCAATTGGCTAAGTTTCTAGCAATCTATCACACCTAGAACATACATTTTAACTGGTTAAAAAAAATAATCAACAGACTGAAATCACTTAACAAAGAAGCACACAATGAGATCAATATAATTCATCAAATTAAGAAACAAGATCAACAGGTTGAAAAACTGGATAAATTATGCAGAAAATGCAATTAACACTAAAATCTGATCAAAATGTCAAACAAGATTAATTCCAATTGATAATATAAGCAACATTTTAACAACAAATTACGTTAAAGATTATGCAAAAAGATTGATTAAAATGATTTTCTTGAAGATTTTATCCAAGATCAATTAGGAGAAGAAGAATCAAACCAGTGTACAAAGATTTTTAAATTGGTTCACTCATAATATAGCTACATCCTGTTACTTAAGGCAACCTTAACTTGACTTTCCACTATATCAAAATTTTTACAAAATCCTTACAAGATTACACTTTTGAAAACCCAAAAACCACTCCAAGACTCTTGAATCCCACAAGAATCTAATTCAGCACAACAAGACTCTCACTTGTAGACTATGATGCACCGATACTTTAACTTGAGTCAAGTATCTGTGTCTGACACGTATCCGTATCCGATACTTTAAGATATTTTACGATACTTATCAATGAAGTATCTAATTTATAAATTTGTAGTACACTTCAAGAAAATCTTTGAATAATGACCTATTTTAGTGACAAAAAATAATTAGTCACTATATAATGTCCAATTTAGGTACCAATTTAAAAACTAAAAAATATTCACAACTAAAATAATTCCAAAAAATTATAATTTGTCTCTAAATTGATAATTAAAATAGTTTACATTATGAATTGATTTATAAATTGGTCACTAACATTAGCTACCAAGATTTTGACTACCAAAATAATTGGTATCTAATTAGGAAATTGGTCTTTAACATATTTTATTGGAAAAATAATTGGATTTATACACAACCAAATGGCCTATACAGGTCTCGAACCTGTGACCTTCGCGTTATTAGCACAACGCTCTAACCAACTGAGCTAATAGGCCATGCATTTTTCTATTCTAAATACCGGTAAAACTTGTTTATTGAAAAAAATAATCCGGTAAACTTTTTTATTGGAAAAATAATTGGATAGTGACTAATTATAAAAGGAAAAAAACAAAAAACAAAAAATTGTATATTGACTAATTTATTACATAATAAGAAAAGAAGATATTATCAAAATTACTATATTACCCATTGTCTTTTATTTGTAGATCTGGAATCACACCAGATAAAACCCAAATACCAAAGAAAGACCAAACCTTGGTAGTGGCTCTCCCTAGCCAACCAAAAGTTTTCTTCAAGGCACCCATACGAAGCTAACAAGGCTCCAAGACTCCAAGAAGCAATTCACTAACGTTTGCAACACTATGTAATATAGAGAGGACAAGTTTTTCAGAGATTTCACATTGATTTTTCTCTAGAAATGAATCTATCACTGACCTCTCTAAAAACAGGCTTTATAGGGGCTAGTTAACATATTCAATAGGTTGATTTGTCTATTCAATCTGTTGATTTCAGTTGACTTAAGTGAAATCAACTGATTGAATGATAATTCACCTGATTGAATATGTTAATACTAGAATTATAACAAGCCAATTAACCTGTTAAAAAACCCTTTTAACAGACTAAAAGGCTACAACCAAACACAAAACACCTATTCTATGTCAAATAATCTTCAAGCTTCAAGTTCTTCACGTGTTAGCCAGATTAAACACACTTCAATCTTAATCAACACTCCATTTCTTTAAGTCTTCATCACTTTATCAAGTGTTCATCAATCTCCATCAATCCTTCCTAACCTCAGCAAGTCTCTATGCAATATCTTCATCAAATCTCTATACATCAAAGTCATTTGTGTTAACAATCTTTCCCTAATTTGATGAAGCCAATATCCATTGAATTGATGAACAACATCCATTTTGTTGAAAAAGCCTTCCATTATTATCAAGCTTGTGATTCTGAAATATATGAAAAAAATAGGGCATGGAGGATAACAAACAAACACATATACATATACTCCACCTATCACTAGTATGGTTTGTCATCATATTTGGTTCATTAATTTTTCTCCCCTAATTCCTTAATTTTTCAATTCCTTAATTTTTCTCCCCCTTTGGATTCATCAAATAGAAGTAAAGTATATACTGAAACAAAAATACCAAAGTTTCATTCATTATAGGATGAAATGCAATCAAGCAAAAGCAAAAACAGAAAGAAATATTAAAAACTAATACAAATAACTAAGTAAAATTTTAAAACAGCTAACTGAAAAACTGCATAATTCATGAAAAGAAGAAATGCAACAACAATATGCAATGCATGATCCTAAAGCCAAACCAACCAGTCATCTTGAGAATTGTCTCTATTGTAGGACGTGGCTGGCAGATCATGAACACCATGGATATGGTCATCCAAATCTTGGAACCTTGCATTGTAGAAATTGTGGTGCTCATCTTGGGTAGCATTGAGCTCATGCAGTTGATCGAGAAACAACCTTTCAAAGTGAGACTAAATAGGGTCTCTGTCTTCTAGAGGATTGTAAGGAACCAAGTCCATTGGTTCTACAACATTTTCATTATCCCATTGGGTTAATCCACTTGGGCCAACTTCATTATCATTTTTCCCAACTATTGCACCTTTATCTCCTCTGGTGGTCTAGACATTCTTGACCTTAGAAAATCCCGTCTTATGTAGATTGAGGTAGAAAACACAGTTCAAAGTTTAAGTTGACTCCTCAAGTTCGTCTTCCACATCCATACCAAAATACTCAATAAACTTAGATAATACCACATATGGAAGCTTGAAATCAGTGATTCTTTTGTCTTTCATCATATGATCACGAATCACAAAAGTCTAATTCTATTGGATGTCATTCTGAATGCAATACATGATAATCAAATCAACCCCATTCAAGGTTGAATGATTGCTTCCATGGGGTACCATGATTGTGGTAACAATCATGACAAGCAGCCTTTCATCTACCTTGAGTCCACCAACATGAAAATTTTTGATTTTATCTTCAGGCCTTCTAAGATAATGACCATAGTATTGAACCTTTTCGAACTCCTCCATAGCACATGTATCTCCCCTCCTTACTTGTACACATCTTTGCTTTAGCCTAACCATATATTTCCAAGCTTTCTTGGAGACCTCCATATGCACACCCCTCATGTAGGACGTAAGAATTCCATTGCTGAACTCCAAATTGGTGGAAAAACACCTTCACCAAGTCGCACTACAAGAAAATTGTGATTCATCTACAAATAAGTACATACAGATTTGGATCTGTTGGTAAATTATGCATTACATATGGATTTTACCTACGGATATTAAAAATTGAGTTACATACGAATTTTTTCATAGGTAATAACATAAGATCCGTAGTAAATAAAAGAAAATTTACCTACTAATTTTACATAAAAATTTGGAAAAAAACATAATTATTAAAAATTAAAACTTAAAATCCACATGTCTTGCACTTACACTCTCAATTTTTTTCCCTAATGCTCACCAACGAGAAGAACAAGAATTTTCCTCACTCCTTCGTACCCCACACATGCACCCCCTTACAAAGAAAAAGTTCTCCTTATTCGTTAGCTCTCAACCACCCACACATTTGTCATTCCTCAGTTCTTCGCCCTCCACACCCACATAGAGAGACACCTCACATGCCTCCATCTCCATCCTATTTGTCAAAACACTAGCCTCCACTGCTCTTGGCTACTCCGCATTGGTTGCCGCTAGAGTAACCTCCAATTGAGTAACTTGTTGACATTAGCAACTCATTAGCAACTCGCACCATCGCGTCATCTTGCGACCACCACTAGGTCATCCCACTGCCACTATTGTGTCATCCCACAACCATCACTACATCTTCTATCCTCAAGCGAGGCTTCCCAAGGTTAAGGTAAAAAACCCATTTGAATCCTAAACTCGATTGGTGTTCTAGGTAGAACGCAAATCCATTTGTGTTGTCCTTTGATTTTGGATTTTGACAAATTGAAGGGATGGAAATTTTGTTTACTCTATTATGTGGTTTTGAGTGGGTGGGTTGTGGTGTTTTATTTCTTGTCTTTGCATTTTGTATTGAGAATGCTAATATGAATGAATTTTGAATTTTGATTGTGCTACTCTATTGTTGGACTCCCCTTCGCACCTAACGTTATGCTTGCTCATGGAGAGTGTCTTTCAGACCAACTTGGTAGTAATAGGATAAGAAAGTAACATGATTGAAAGAATAATACAAATGGCTTAAGTTGGATAGAACCTAGTTCAGAATACAAATGCACTAAAAATCTTAAGTGTCTTTCCTAACTTTGTAGTCTAAGATAGGCAAGAAATCCTAGAGAAATACCAAAACCTAGAACTATTCCATAGAAAATGTACTAAGTAAGACTATACTAATGTGTTGTATTGTAATGCAAGTGAAAGGTATTCTCACAAAACTTCTCAAGTTGATAAACATGAACCATGATTGTAAAAAAGGTAGAAGGAAATAACATTTCCAACTGGCAAAGAGTTTGAATCATGGGAGACTCAAGCTTATCAAGATCTAACTGACTTAAAGGTTTGCCACATAATTGTCGAAAAAAGAAACATAGCTCTACTATCACTGTAGTCACATTGTTTGGTAAAACATTACATATGGCAATAGGTAGTAATTGTTCCATAAGAATATGAAAATCATGTTTTTGAGGCCAAAAATCTTTCCATTTTTCACGTCAATACACCTTGAAATATTACTTGAGTATCCTTCTAGCATTTTAACATTTTTCAATGTTTGCAAAAGTGTCTTTTTCTTTGCTTTTGACAATGAAAAAAATAGATGGCCTAAATCTTCCTTTATCATCTGCCCAAAGTTCCTTCCTTATACCCATTTCTTTAAGAACCTTTCGAGCTTCAAGATTATCTTTTGATTTCTTAGGATCATTAAGGAAAGTGTACAAAAACATTATCACATACATTCTTCTCAATATGCATGACATCTAGGCGATGGCGTAACAAATTGATCTCCCAATAAGGAAGGTCAAAAAATATACTTCTCTTTCTCCATTGATTTGCTTCAACAACATCAACATTGTTTCCTCAAGCCCTCTTACTTGCATTTGTAATTTCTAATGGTTTCCCAAATGTAACATTCAGACCCTCAACTTGTTTAAATATGTCTGACCCTGACAAAGAACTTGGTGTATCCCTTAATTTAGTTCTTCCACTTAAAAGTGTTCGACTCAACCTAAATTTATGGTCTTTTGGTAAAAATCGATGGTGTCCCATAAAAATAAATTTGCCTCTGTACAACCAACAAAAGTCGGTATTAAAGTTACAAGTAAAGGAAGCAAGACCAGTGTGTGTTCCATCCAGCTTAATTCCTAGCTCAGGGAAGTCACTAATTGTCCACATCAAAACCGCTCGTAGTGTAAACATTTCTTTTTTCGAATGTCAAATGTTTTTGAATAGTCAAATTCTTTGATGAGTGGTTCTAAGTGGACATCAATGTCATTCCTGCCATTTGTTTACCAAGAATTATCATAGAGAGGATAAAGGAGGTTTGCTTCATACACTTCCAAGGAGGGCGATTGTATGGTATGAGGACCACTGCCATATATTGTGACTTGTACTTATGTTTCCAAAAAGGTTTAAACCATCAGTAGCTAACCCTAATCGTACATTCCAAGGATCATCTACAAATTCTGGATGCAATAGATTAAATGTTTTCCAAGCCTCAGAATCTCTCGGATGCCTCATTAATTCGTCTTAGTTATTTTTGGATACATGCCATGTCATTGAATCAATTTTCTTAGAACACATAAACAATCTTTGAAATCTCGACTTTAATGTAAAATAATGCAAGATCTTTGCATATTGCTTCTTATTTTTATCTTTGCATTTAGACGTATTACACCTTTTACATTCTTCTACGTCTCCATTCTCTTCACCCCAATATAGCATGCAATCTTTTGGCTAAGCTGGTATTTTGATATAATTAAGACCAAGTTTGTTAATAGCATTCTTGGCCTCACAGGAGGAGTTGGAAAACTTAGCATGTTCAAATGTGTCCTTTAGCAAGCCTAGAATCATTCTCATTGCCTTGTTACTCATTCTATACATGCATTTAATATGATTCAACTTTAGCATGAATGATAGCTTCAAATACTTTGTGCAACCTTCATATAATGGTTGGTCATTATCCTTTAAAAGAGCGTCAAAATTTGCATTTCCTTCATCATGCACCATATTATTTTTGCACATCATTATTTAAATAGCCCCGTCAAAATTATTAACACCATGCTCCACAAACCCAAAGACATCATTCAACATATTTTCCATTGGATTTTGAGATTCCAAAAGATCTTCAACCTCATTTGCGCTTGTAAGCAGCAAAGGATTCGCTTACACTTGGTCTTTCACCATGGAAATGCTATTTTTTATAGTTTTTAGGAAAACTCTACATGTTAAGTGTTCTTCATAAGGATCCCTAGTTTGTCATTTTTTAAAATCATACTTTGAACATGGATACTTAATGACAAGACCATTATTATGTTCAAAAGAAAAATCCAAAAAGAAGTTCAATCCTTTTACATATTCAATTGTTCTTTATGGTTTAGAAATTCACAGTTTATCTATTGACATGACTAAAAAAAATACAAAAAGTAAATTTAAATATATAGCAAATATTGGTTGAAAGCCAATTATATATATATATATATATATATCATCAAACTCATACAACTTTATTAATTCTGATTATATCAGGAGACTCAGTTAAATAATGATTCACATGATGGCACAGGGAGCATGAACATTATCATCACTAAAGAGAAAGACGGTTTCATCCTGAACAGTGGAATATGCTTGATCAGGAAAATAGCCATAAACACTCTCATTGTAGCCATGTCTGTAGTAATTATAGGTAGTAGAGAAAGTGGACTCATCCAAGTATTGAGAGGCATAAGGGTAGTATTCACTGTCATAAGGGAATGGCCAATATTCTGCTCTTCTTCCTGTTCTTCTTACAATCCTTAACACCTTCCCTTTCTCCACATACCCTCTTACTGTTACCTTCTGTTGATCCATGTCTATGTCCAAGCTATCAACTCCTGCATGCCAAATCTCACACACTCATCAACCCTACAATTCACTAAGTTCCTAAACTTGTTACAATCATGTTTTTTCTAACACTTCATTCATGGTATAAGAAAAAAAGAAAAAGAAACTTGTTTTTTGTCCACCATATAGAAAAATGAAGATTTTAGGGTGTGTGAGAAGGTAAAAGATAATGGCCAATATTTACTCTTATTAACCACATCATATAACTTATAATTCTATCATTTATGTGAGAAGTGTTGATTTTTTATGTGTGTACATGAATCATTTCTTAAAGATAATTGAGTGAGTTTTTATGTGTTTTGTTGCATCCCACAGATTAAGATAAAATAAAATAAAGGGCAATTAATTAATGTGTGCAGGGTTGAGGTCTTGCCATTCAATTTGGAGATTGCCCTTCTAATTCTTTCTTCACATCCTTGGCAATCCATATGCACCTTAAGTTCAACTATCTGCAACAAATAGGTTGAACCGAATACATGAATTCTTTTGTTTTAGAGTATTCATGCATTGCACTGAAAAAAAAAATTGGTACTTACCGACAAAACATTAGGAAGTTTCTTTTTCCGAGGTCTCCACCCAAACATGTTATACATGTTGCGAGGAGCAAGGATGCTTCTCCATTTATATATAACAAGATTTCAAGAAACAAGGCATTTAGATATTTAGATAAGCACATGCAATTATATATATCATGTGCTTGGTATTATTAATCGAAAGTAATTTTAACTTAACTTATTTTTACAACTGGGAATTGATTCCATTTATAAATGTAAGATTAAATATATTTTTTTTATAAAACTATTATAAAAAAATTGCGTTCCGTTCTAAAATTAAATTATAAATTATATAATAATTTACAATAGAATTTTATTTTTCACATGATAAATATTCTATATATGTCGTACCTTTGTAGAAAATGTTTATATACTTTTATTAAAGTTCAGAGATGAAATGATTTATAGTTTAATTTAGGAATTAAACACAATTTTTCATAATAATTTAGGAATAAAACTTCTAAGGTGATTGATATATATTTTTTATAATGAATTTGAGATTGTCAACCATTATTAAGATTTAGGAATATCGTGATGAAGAATATAATTGGAACTGATAAGTGGACGAATCTATGCTTATTTTTATTCTCTCTTTTGTCCGGTAGAAATGTGTTTTTATTGGACACAAATCACCTGTCCTTTTTTTCGTGTCTTATTTTGTTTATCTTAAAATATATTGCTTCATTAAGAGTCCTAAATAATTCTTTTTAGATATTTTCAAAGAATAGTATTTTTGTTAGATAAAGCAAAGAAAGTACTATTTTTGTTGCTGCAGGTATTGATTTTATTTGCTATATGAGAACAGTGTCACTCAATGAATGCCCTGACACTATTCTATATATAGGTGGTAGTACAGATTTTACATTGATTCCTTAATCAATATTGAAAAGTGCTAACGGATTTAATGCATTAAATATACACTTTTGTTACTTTTGTTACACTGTCAAACATACGGAGTATGTTTTCTTCATTTATGAACATAATTAATATAAAAAAATAATATTTTAAGCCGCAGTGGATTTTCGACCAATATTTTGAGTATCAAAATTTTAGTTAAATTATTTTTTTAAAAAAATATTAAGTTAGTTCTCTAGTTTTTTGAAGTCTCAAATTGAACTAATTCTTTTAAAATTGATGGAATCCAATCATTTTCGTTAAATTTTTTGAATTGGAGTAATGTTTTTTCATCAAAATTAACATTAGGATTATGTCAATTACACCAGCAAAACAAATCATCCTTATTCACATATTCAATTTTGATAAAAAAACATTGATCCAATTCAAGAAATTTAATAAAAGAAATGATCAAATTGCATCATTTTTTTAAAAATTATGGACCAAATTGAGACTAAATAAAATTTGAGGACCAATTTAATATTTTTGAACAAATATAAGAACCAAATCCCAAATTTTGTATATAAACTAGTAAAGATATTGTATTTACTTTTAGATGGTGATAAAAAATAATAAGATTATAATTATTGTTATTATTATAATTATAAAATTAAATATAAATATTTTTTATAATTTTACTATAATTAATTCTAATGTATAATGTTTAAGTTTAAAAATATAATCAAATAAAAACGTTTAAATTAAAAAAATGATCTTTAAGAGATAATATTAATAAAATAATTATTTTTATTTAAAAAATATTTAAAAGGTAAAATTGAGAAATAGATGTAGACAAAAAAAAAAGATTTTTTTTATATATAGATATAGATATATAAAAAAATTAGAATATAAAATACATAAAATATATTAAACATATTAAAGTTTTAAAAAATATATTTAAAGATGTATATTAAATTATATAAATATAAAAACATTTGGAAGGATTATGTCTCCTTGATCATAGGTGAAAAGATCGATTTTTTTTTTTTTTGTTTTCATCTTCACAACATGTATCTTGTCTTTTATCACTTTTAAAAAATTAAACTATTATTTTATACTTTATAAATATATCTATTTAAAAAAAATCAAGACTAAAAAAATAAGCTATCGAAATCTAATTAGATAATCATGTACGAAATTACTAAAAATAAAATATACGATAATTAACCTTTTTGTTTTATTGTATGTTTATAAAAAAATACTATACAAAAGATTAATAAGGTAAAAGAAAATACATAACTTATATTTTAATATCAAGCAAAAGAAAAATAAATTTTTTTTTCTTCAAAATTCAACTTAACATGTGATAAACTAGAGGAAAAATAATGAGTTTATTAAATAAAATAAAAAAATTATTTTTTTTCTTCAAAATACAATCAAACATATGATAAATTAAAGTAAAAATAATTAATTTATGTTTAACTTTCTTTTTTCTTTAAAAGAAAGAAAAGACATATAAAAAAATAAAAATAAAAAAACGGTAAATAAACTAAGAGACGAAGAAAATAAATAAAAAATATTTTTGTTATATTTAAATTTAGGTTTATTAACATTAAATAATTTATTTTATTAAAAAAATAAAAAATCTACCTAATTTAAATTTCATATACATTTATAAAATTTTAAAATTTGGTTTGAAAGAGTTGAGGCATCCCAAACCTCCGAGAAGATCCGCCTCTGTAAGTGAAAAGAATTTAAAATGTTGTCTACCGGTATGAGTCACGACTCACGTCGAACACATATTCATAGTTACCACCATTTCTATTACTCTAAAATTAAATATCTATCAACGTTTTATATAATAATTCAATTCATTTATGATCATATACGCAAAATATAAATTACTTATGCATCTAATTAATAGTGAGTTGTTGTATGTGATTAATATGGTAAAATAGTAGTGTAATTAAAGATTGATTATTAGAATATATGCGATTATTTTTGTATCAAATAAGTCTAATTAAAGATAAATAATTTATGACATTTCTTGATATTCGATTAATATCATTCACTAAGTCTAATTTTTCGTTTTCACAAAACTTGGTATCATCTTAGCATTGATTCCCAAGTAAATAACATGAAAGTGGATATCCATCCTAATCAAGTGTGCACCCAGACAAAAAAAAATGGGAATATATGTAAACTGAAATTTTATGAATTAAGATTAGATTTGATTTTTAGAAATTAGTCTAGAAAAGTAAAATATACTCTAATGTATCTAAGTGAACCATTCAATTAATATTACAATAATTATTATATTAAATCATAAATAGGAAACAAAAATTCATTTATGAATTATAACTTCAATATAACATAGTTACAATCTCTATCACTCATAAACCCTAACACTACACATATGTTAAACATTAAAGAATATGAATTTCTCATAAAAACCCGACAAAATCTCTTTTATTTGCTAGTATAAACCAAACACCCTAATAGAGAGATATTTGGGAAATAATTACATTCATAGAATGTAAAAAACTTAAAATAAACTAATTTGAATGTAGTTCATGGTTTATGTGTAAACTATTAAAATATTTTCTCTCAATTTTGGCTTCGGTGTAGATACTTATAATTGTTTTCATGTAATCTTTTATTATTATTTTTTAATTTAATTATTTTATTATGATTATATACTTTTTTATTTTAATTTTAGGTGAGGAGATATATTTTCTCTCAACTTTTTATTTTTCTTTTATCTTGTTTTCAAGTGAGTGGAATAAATTTCACTCAAGTGCTTCTTGCGGTCTTGAGTGAGAGAAACCAAATAGGTTTGAAACACAATGGTATTTGATCAAGTGAAGCATTAACTCGCTTTAAAGAGTGAAGTAACTTGGGTGAAAGACTCTTATTTAAGGAAGTCTTAGGGTGTGTTTTTATGAGTGGAAAGATTTGAGAAAGAGGATTGATTTGAGAGTAAAGTTTGTGTTATTTTTTTTAAGGGATTTGAAAGTGATGGTGGAGTGAATTTGAGAGTAAATTTTGTGAAAGTTTGTGTAAGATTTGAGTGATGTGTCTAATAAAAAATAAAATTTATTTTATGAAAAAGTAAGATTACCAAATTGACCTTGATGTTAAATGTAGTATAAAATGATAATTAGATAAATTGTAATTAATTTTGAATTTTTTAGTTCACAAATTCAAATATTAAAGATATTTATTAATTGAAAAAAAATATTATAATGTATTTAAAGTGAAAAATAAAATATTTAACTGTTGGAATGAGATACACGAAGCACGGATTTGGGTAAAAAATTCAAGCACTTGGAACATGATACCTAATAAAGGGAACTGGGTAAGTGGAGAAAAGGAAGAAATTGGAATTTGATACATATGTTTCCCTCTTCTTTATCTTCTTTGTCACCCACAAATCCCCTCCAAAGTGGCGAGATGGTATCACGAGCTTCTTCCGCAAATCATCACTCTTCCTTGCTTGCAAATTATTAGATACGAACGTCAAATTCACCCGAATATCCATCGTCACCAATTCCTGCTAATAGTAAATATGTGCATGCGAACATAACCCTAAGGACACTTAATGAAGATATATATAGCGTGACACTTTAATTAACTCATCATTTCACTTAAAAAAATAGATTTATTGATGGATAAAATTCGTTGGTATTAACAAAATTCGTCGATAAAGAAAAACTAACAATGATTTATTGATGACAACAAATTTTTCGGCAAAATGCTTATTGTTTAGTTTTAGTGACGAAAAGAGATATGTCAATAATTATCAACAACCAAAAGTTTGTCAGCAATTATCTGTCTATAATTACTAGAGACCCAAATACATCGGTAATTATCCATCGACAAATATTTGTCAATAATTACCAACAATTGTTTTTTTTTCTATTGGCAAAATTTGTCAATGAATATCGTGATTTGGTCTTCTTCATTCACTTTTTCTTTCTTCTTCTTCTTTTTCCTCCTCCTCATCTGTCGCCACTGCCACCGTTGCAATCGTTGCAACCATGTTCATTACCATAGACGTTGTTGCATCTACCACCTTTAGCTCCTCCTCCTACCTTTTCCTCCTTCATCGTTGTCTCTGTCTCCTCCTCATTCTCCTTCTTCTTCTTATTGTTCTTCTTCTCACTCATCTCCATGTTATTTATAACAAATATATCGTTAGATTTTTGTAATAAAATTGACACCCATTTTGCTCACGAACTTACTAACAAATTTATCGACACATTTTAAAAATTACAGTTATCGACAGATTTTCAAAAATCCAATTAATTAACGAATTTTAAAAATGTTCAATTGCCGACAAATTTTAAAAGAATTAATTACTGACATATTTTATTACAACATGATAAAAGCTGAAGCAGGAATTTCAGTGTTTAATTACTGATGAAACAAAAAATATCTATCAGTAATCACTATAAGAAAATGCTTCATTAGTAACCAATTTTAGTGATCAAAAGTTGTTAGTTACTATAATTACTAATTTAGATACAAGTTTACAACGTAAAAAAGTTATTGATTGCTAAAATAGTTACTATTATGAATAAAAAAGTATAATTGGTCACTAAATTGGTTTTTAAAATTAGTTACCATAGTTTTGGCTACCAAAGAAAACTAGTCACTAAAAATTAGCTACCTAAGTTTTGGCTACCAAAATAATTGAGTTACTAAATTGGTCTCTAATTAATTAGTGACAAATTTAGTAACCAATTATAATTTTTTTATTTATATTAGTGACTATTTTAGTAACCAATAAATTTTAATTTTGTAGAATGGTATCTAAATTTGTCACTATAGTGACTAATAACTTTTAATCACTAAAATTGGTGACTAATAAGACATTTTCTTGTAGTGAATAAAAATTCTAAAATTACCAACAAATTTTATCGATGGATCCATTATTGAAGGATAACTCTATTTATAATTAAAATTCTAAAATTCATTTATAAAATTCTACAGTAAATTATATTTTACCAATAACTTTTTTTGTCAATAAATGTTATTTTATTGATTTTTTTTGTCCATAAAATTTTGCTAATATTCTTAGTTTAGGACTAGACCTCACACCTAGTTATTAATTTTGTAGAAGTAATACACTCTTTAGTCTATTACTACTTTATTTTTGTGCTTAGTGTAAACGTTAAGCCATAAACTAATTCAGGTTAAACAAGGAACATGAATACTCAAACAATTTTAAATACCTTTGAGCATAATTACGTTAATATTATTTAATATAAAAAGTTTTAGTCTAAAGTCGTTTTGACAAAATACTTTGAAAAATACTATACGTTTGTCTTCTCACTTTATTCTACATGGATGGTTAATAATTATATATGTACTAAGGAAATATATGAATAATTATTGATTTTGAAATCATGGTGTTAATTTCTTTAGAAACTTACAATATCTACCAAGGAACTTATTCCATCCGTATTAGATCACATGGGTTGCAAATTCCATTTTTTTTCCACCTTTTTATGATTTTGAAACATCATATATGCAAAAATCTCATAAAGAGGAATTTTGCACCTTAGACTGTTGGGGAAAAGTTTGAGACACTTTTCACTCATTCTCAACGATTTTTTTTTTTCCTTTTTAAGTGTAAAAATTGTTCATCCTACATTTAACAACTATTAACAGTGTCATTAGCATCGGAAACATCTTTTAATAACAAAGTCACACAAGTCAAATCGTATCATATTGAACCTAAGTACTAGCGGTATATATTCTTGAACTTAGTTTATACATATGGCTACGTCAAAAAATAAAAAAATCATAAATATATGAATCTATGTAATATTAATAAGGAAACAAATTAATTTTGATTAAATTTAACATCTGGGTTGGGTTTTTTTTTATTTATTTATTATTAACAATGCATATGAGTTAAATTTTACACTTTCCATTTACCGTTATAATTTGTACTTATTTTTATCTGATGAGCTTTGTCTTCACGGTTTTCTTTAACTTGAGAGTAATTTGACATAATAATTTGTTCAAGAAAGATTGTCTCTGGGGAAGGACGTCAGTATAGTTTGTATCAAGAAAAATTGAAGAAAATATAAATATTCAAAGAAACTCAAGATAAAAAAAAAAACCTTTAATAAACAAAAAGTTTGAGAAATAAATAAAGAGATTTATAATTATATCAAGAAGATGAAAGAAAATGGGAAATATTACCTTGAAATAATAATAATAAAAAAAATTGCTACTGTTGTTAGAGTATAAGTTCTTTCTTTCTTTTTCTACTTAGCTATTTATTCTTCTTAGTTGAGGGGACATTAAAGTTGAGATGAAGTTGTGTATGTTTCCTATAGGAAGCACACCAAACCAAAACCAAATGTGTAGCTTTCACAAATCTGAACTTAGAACCACTGCATTGGCATATGCTTGGATATATTAAGGTGTTGTGTCTCCACCTTTACTTTCATCCCCTTTCCTACTTAGCTCTCCAATTAAATCAGATTTGGGCCAACGAGAGCTCTTCAAGAATGATGTTCATGTCCATATCCATCCACACCTTACGAATATTCGTCACATATATACATTGTACCTATGTTTTTATTATTTCAACTTGATCTTGCCTCGAGTAGACATCACTATATGACTTGTTTTGATAAAGTAATTAGACAGAAATTGAAATTCTAGAAATTTTGGAAGGTATTAATAAAATAGAAAATTTTCAAATATCCTAAAAAATATAAGAAATTTGAAATTTCACTTATTTTCACTCTACTGCCCCTTCACTCACAAAGGTTCAGATGATTCATTTGGGTTGAAGGTCGTGACAACTAGATCCGAGTCAAAGGTCGAAATGACTAGACCAGAGCCAAATGTCAAGACAAATTGACACAAACATAAGGTCAAGACGGATTGACACGGGCCGAAGTTTAGTAATGAATTGGCCTGATCTAGAGATCAAGACGAATCAGCCCAAGCCAAAGGTCAATATGGGTTAGTTTGATTGAAAGTCAAACTGAGTCAACTAGGGTCAAAGGTTGAATTAAGTCGATCCGAACCAAGGGTCAAGCCAAGTCATCCCTGGACGAGGGTCAAGATAAATCGGCCTAGAGCAAATAATCTTTGGGGGTCCTAGCCAAAGATTAAAAGAAGGGTTAGGAAAGATGTTGGAGATCCCACCTTGACTAGAGATAAGGTAAGTATATAAGTGAGTTCAAACCTCATCTTATAGGTCAACTTTGTAGAGTTGAGTTACGTTTAAAGTTCACCACTTAAGAGAGATATTAATAACAAATATAGTAGTGGGTTTTGTCTTGGAATTGTTTTGGGGTTGTGGGTTAAGTCTTTGAGACTTGTTCTAAACAACATGCACAATAAATGCTTATAGTGTGTTTGGATAAGTCATTTCAAGATGTTATTTCATTTTTTTAGAGAATTTGAAATGCCTTATGACAATATATGTTGTTTGGACAAGGAATTTTTAAAGAAATTTCAATTATAGAATTTCATTAGAGTAATTATATTACTTAAATTTAAAGAATTTGAAATTCCAAAAAAAAAGTAAGAATTTTAAATTTTTCATATTTTATTCTTCGTAACTTAGGTTAACACAAGCTAAGGTCAACTTGGCTCGACCTAAACTCGATTAAACTAGGCTTGACTTAACGTGGGTTTGACCCAAGTTTGATATGGTCTTGACCCAATATCACAGCCCAACACGAGCTCAACTCGACTTGGCCATATTTAACCGAATTTGTGTTGGTCCTAGCTAGGTTCAACCCGATCCGACCTGAACTTGATTTGGCATGGATCTAGTGTAACTCAATTGGATGTGATCCAACCTTGACTCAACTTGACTTGGATCCAAGTCAACACGGGCTCAACTTGACTTGGAAAAATTTGATATGATTTGTCTTAGTCCCACTTATACCCAATCCAATCTGACTTGGCATATGCCTAGCCAAACTTGGCTAAACGTGATTCCACACCGACTCAGCTCGACTTGAGCCCAAGTTAACTCGGCTAGACTAGGGCCCAGGTCAACTTCGCTCGACTAAGGCCCAAGTCAACTTGGTTCAACTTGGGCCAAGACAGCTCAATTTGATTGACTAGAGTTGACTCGACTTGATCTAAATACATTTGACATGGTCTTGGTTAGGCTAAGTCCAACTTAGTCTTGATCAAACTAATACCTAATTGATCTTGTTAGACTAGGACCTACATAAGTCGAGCCCAACTCAAGTAAACGTGGGTCAACCCCAACTAAAATGAACTTTGATCCACCCCAAGTCGATTGGCGCAAACTCAACTAGACTGAACTTGGGCCAACTTGGTTTGAATTAGTCCGCTCTGGTGAACTCAACTCAACCCAACCTGGATCTAGGTGGACCCAGCTCAACCTAACTTCATAGATTAAGACTCACTTGAGCCTAGCCCAACTCGATTGAGCATGGGTTGGCCACATCTTAGATAAATGTTGACTCACACCGACTTGACTAGGTTCGCTCGATTTGGCTTTAACCTTAGCTTGAACTGACTTTGCTTGACCTGGACCCGAACCCACTTGACATGGGCTTGGATCGACTCCACCTAAGGCCAAACCGACTTGACTCGACATGGACCCAAACTGAGTCGACTTGATCTTGGTCTTGGCTAAGTTACCTTGACTTGGACCTAGATCAATTTGACTCGAAGTGCATCTAAGTTAACTCGTCTTGACTTTGCACGAGCCAATTTGTCTTTTTTCTAGGCCTAGATAAATATAGATCGAGTTCATATGACCTATGGGCCCATACAAAAATCAACCTCACCTAAGTTTGGGTTGACTTGCGTTGACTCTAGCCTAGATGGGCTCGAGCCAACCTTGCACGTCTGACCTTGCTAAATTGGAATATTGTAACTAAATAAGAAAATTAAAATTCACTAAATTTGGATCGTCTTGTCTAAACAAAATATTTGAAAAATGATATGATCAATTAAAATTCAATATATTTTAATATTTTAATGTCTTTGAAATTATGAATTTCTCCGTCAAAACACAAAGTTATGATGTCATTTGATAGGAACTTTTAAGAGGGTAAATCATTATTTTAGGAAACATGAGAAGTTTTATGAAAAATATGTTGTTTGTGTAAACAATTTTAACAAAAATTGAAATTTTAAAATTTTATTAGATTATTTGGATTCTTTAACCTTGTGTTGTGTTTAGATATGAGACTTCACAATTTCTAAAACATTCAAATATATTAAATTTGAATTAATCTCATTTTAATTTTTTTTTTCTTTTTAAATGCTCTTTGTTTGGATAAGATAATTCAAACTAATAAGTTGATTTTAATTTATATAAAAGTTAATTTTTTATATATGTTTGAATCCAGTTTTGTTATTTTTATGCTGTCCGATCTCTATAAAATATAAATTATATATTTAATTGTCAAATATATTATTAATAGGCCAAATAAATGAATAACTAACACTTTTACTTATAAACATGTAGTATTTCTTATAATGAATTAGATGTCATATTAATATAGGACAACAATTGATTAAATGCAGAAAATTCAACGACTAAATCTCCAATTAAAATGTTATAGAAATCAAAATTACATTGTTTTGAAACTACATGGACTAACCTCAATTCTTAAATATCATAAGGGAAATGGTGATTGGTGATCATGAAATTTCTTCTTTCTTTGTTTTTCTTGGTTGTAGTTTGTTAAAAATACAATAGTGAATTTAAATAGAAGATTAATTACAGATAAGTTAAATACCATATAATCATAAACTTGTAGTAATGTTTTTATTCAAAGTAGTGTATATTTAACTCGTGTCTTCTTTATTGTTGAATCTCTTCGCCTAAACACTCATTAATTGTATATAAACATTTCCAGCAACGATGCATAAGAAATTGTAACATCAATGCTGTGTAGAATTGACCTTAGGTAAGCAACCATGCAGAATATGTCACATATGTTAAAACAAATGAGCGAATCAAAGATACAACAGAAGATGATGCAATTCTCGTATAGGAAAATTCATATGAATTGTCATACCAACTACGTCATATATACTATTCGGTACACGTGAAACATTTATGCAATAAATGGCTCTGCAAAAAACCATGGGCTTCAAAACAAAAAATGTCCAACTTCTCTGCTGCATCCTATTATCGTGGATTAGAACGCAATCCCTATATAACTGGATAACCACGAAGAAAGAAGACACAGATAGACAAGTTCAACTAACCCTAAACACATGATCACTGCAAAAGGCATTTCTCATCTAAGCTTTGTGAATTTCTTGAGGAATTGAGGATGAACTCCAACTTGAAAAGGGTACAATTTGAGAGGACTCTATCGGTACTTTACACGTTCGAGTACATATCAACCACCTGAACTCAGATGTACTGAGATGTATTTGGCCTAAGTATATTTGGCTACGACGAGACCATAACGGTTAGGCCACTAACACTAGTAAAATATGCTTAAATTAAGAAGGGTAAAATGTATTAGTTAAAGTTAATTAGAGTAATTAGGTAACATGGATCAGGTTCATCCAAGTAAAAACTCATAAATCATGGTATAACACAATATACAAGGTAAATTAACTACGTTTATTCATTATTGCATTTAAAATTGTAAAAATTGTTTGATGCATTTGGCTGACTTGAGTGTTAGTCTAAATAATGAGTGATTGCTTGGGGCACATGTGAAGAGTACAAAGTTGTCTTTACGAGGTATATTTAGGGATAGCAATGAGTCAAGTCGGGCACAGATAGTGTCTACTCGCAATCCGACCCAATACAAAAAAATTCACCCGCTACATGCACAGGTATCTGTTTGAAATGTTTAAAAAGTACCTCCGGGTACCCGTGGATAACCGCAAATATTTAAAAAATATTTTATCAATATTTAAAATTAATTTTAAATAAAATTCACTACAAAAAATCGCGTATATAATGGCGTTTTTAATATAGCAGTTCTTTGAAAATGTCACTTTTTACAGTATAATACGGCATTTTTAGAACTGTCATATTTTACATGCAAAATATGGCGTTTTTAACTATCATATTATTAAATGTCGTACTATTATTGAAAAATATGTCATTTAAAATCGTCACTTTTCAATAATTTTTTTTATACTTTGAAATCCT
>Ga0214542_1005337_pt1 | contig 24511 bp, 16 predicted proteins | sample CNSS1metaG_FD_160096 | JGI IMG/M metagenome (GOLD analysis project Ga0214542, IMG submission 160096) | Root nodule microbial communities from cowpea collected in UCLA plant growth center, Los Angeles, California, USA - CNSS1 | ecosystem: Host-associated > Plants > Roots > Nodule | place: USA...
CCAGTTCAGAGGTTAATAGTTTTGTCTTGGGTTCTCCCTAGCACCCTTTCTCAACTCTGTGTGGGTCTGTTTTCAGCTCCGTACCCTGCTCCTGTGCTCCACTACTTTTCTTGGGTTACTACTCTTTTCTGCTAGCGTATAACAAGGTAAGGGGAGCTAGGTTTTAAGTTTAAAGTTATTGTGCATGCTTATGTTCTGTTCCATGTTGTGGTTGCTTGAATGGTGTTTGAATCGTGTAAAAATGGTTGGCATATATTCTGGATGTTGCTCTATGTCGTTTTTCTGCCTCACAAGTGTGGAATAGTGGGGGAGAACTGATATTCTCGCCCAGGCGAGCTCATCTCGCCTAGGCGAGAGTATCAGCAGCTCGCTCAGGGTTCTGCCTCGAGCACTCGCCCAGGCGAGGGGCTGCGTTTTGAGCGACAGCACAACTCGCCCAGGCGAGACAGCCTCGCCTAAGCGAGGGATCGTGAAATTCTCCAATGACCCACTGTTGTAGGCTCGCCTAAGCGAGAGCCCGTCGCCTGAGCGAGACAACTTCTCTCGTCTGGGCGACGACTCCTAGCTTGAGCGAGGCTGCTGCAGCGGGGGGTTTCAATTCTGTTTTTCTTCTTTGTCTGATGGGTGAATTGTGTGAGTTATTTATCTACCCCTTTTCTTTCAAATCTAAAGCATGTGAATATATGTGGTTGCTTGAATCCTCTGAACTAAAAGTTGGTATGTTGACATGAATAACGCATGGTTTTTGGTTGGTTGAAACATTTCATGAGAATTGGATGTTTTGAGATAAAGGTGTTTGATATGGTAACAAACATGAATTTGGTATGTGATAGGCGTAATTCCATGAGTCTTGTGGGAGACCTCATGGTGGTGTGTAGTGTATATATTAAGATATGGATTCAAGTAAGGATTGCATCCCGAAACTCTAAAGGGTCAGTGAGTCTCAAGTAGAGCAAACTGGCCCAAGTGGTGAGAGTAGCGGGAGGCCCTAGTCTTTGGCAGGATAATGGCCTCAGACGCTTAAAGGCTAACCTTGTGCGTGGTAGGGTGAAACCCATTGGCAATGGCTCTGCAGAGCAGTAGAGGCCACCACAAGTGCAAGCGTCCAATGAATCCGATCTTAGTATACGTATCCGAATAATTGAGTCATGGTGTCCTGTTTGTCTGCAATAACACGATTTCTCTGCACACACTATGTTAAAATGCTTGAACTGTTTAAGTACTTTATCTACTATACCATGTTAACTTTAAATTATGCTAGCTCACCCTCTCTTTGTTGTGTATGTTCTCGCCTTGATTCCTTTACTTTGCAATGATCACCTTACGGTGGGAGCAGATGGAAAGAGCTCTGGAGGTGGATCTGCTGGTGGTAGCGGTGCTGCATAGTTTGGACCAGTTATCTGTGGCTCTTAATAATAGTTGTTATGGCTTTAATGTCCCTCTCGTTTAAATTTCCTTTTAGTTAAGGCACTGTGATATGCCTAAGTTTCAATCTTCCTGAATACTCTTGGATGACTGTATCAAATACACTCTATCGTTTTCTGTTCATCTGATTGCTTCTCATTATTATGATCATGTGAGATTTTATTAAGTAGATAATTCTATTTAAAAGGGATGTCACATTTTTATGGTATCAGAGCCTTCGTTCCTTAGTGCCTGTGGGCTATGTGTTTGCTTAGCTTTCGTTGTATCTTTCTTGTCGTGTTAGGTAAGTTTCCAGTCTAACCAAGTTCTGATGGTTCTTTCTGTGTGTCCAGTGTTATGGCACCCCCGCTTATCGCTCCTCCTCCACCCCCTTAGGGCGATGGGCAAGACCTGGCTAGGGCAATCGAGGCGATGGCTGCTGCTTTGACCCAGCAAAGCAATGCCATGTTGCAGCAGCACGAGGCGACAATGCAGCGCCAGGAAGCCTCTCTTGAGCAACAGAACTTCATGATGCAGCAGATGGAAGCTGCTAGGCAGGCTGCTGAGGACGCACAGAGGCAACATGTGGATGCTCTCCGTCAGTTAGGGGAGAATGCTGTAGGTGCTCAGATGTATGGTCCTCATCCCCAACCTCCACCCCCTGAATGGAGTTTGGAAGACTTCTTGAAGCACCGCCCCGCCAAGTTTGATGGCAAGACGAGTCCCGACCAGGCGGACCAATGGATGAAGGATATGGAACGCATCTTTGATGCCAAGAGGTGCCCCGATGAGAGCAGGCTTGCTTTCACAGTTTACATGCTCACTGGAGAGGCTGAGCATTGGTGGGCCAGTATGAGGTTAGTAATGGAAGAGAAGCACGAGGATATCACATGGGAAGCCTTCAAGAGGAGGTTCCTATCTGAGTTTTTCCCTGATAGCGTGAGGTACGCTAAGGAGGTAGAGTTCCTCCAGCTAACACAGGGGAACAAGTCAGTGGCTGAGTACGCCGAGAGGTTCAAGCATCTGGGGCGTTTCTACACCATGCCACTTTATGTAACATTGAATTGGTTTTAGCTTAGTGAGAGTTTAACTCTCTGTATTATTCTAACTTTGAAGCTATATATATATATATATATATTATAAAATTAAAAAAAAAACATCCATAAATGAGAGTATGACACTTTCTTGATATTTTTTTAAAATTAATTTTAGTTTAACAAGGGTTTATTCCTCTCTTTTTATTATTTTTTAAAATTAGTTTTAGCTTAACAAGGGTATAACCCTCTCTAACTAATATTTTTTAAAATTATTTGAGCAAATTCTTTGCATTGTATTTAAAAATTTGCTAGTTTTATTGAACATGTGACTATCGATGTTTAGTGTTTGTTTATGTTTTTTTTCTTTGTAAATGTATAATATTAAAAAATGTAAGGGTTGATCAAATAAATAATAATATTTTTAAGTATATATTTAAGTTTTAAATATAATTAACTTGAACAATTATTTATAAAGTTAAAGTTTAATTAGAAATCATAAGAAAATAAAAATGGTATAGAAAAAAAATAAAAGAATAAATTGACTCCTTAGAGACATGTGACAACAAAATAGGTAAAAGATCAAATTAACAATATCAAATGACTAAAAATCCAACATATGAGACATTAGTCAGCAAAATAAACGTGGGTAAGAAGGTAAAATTTCAAAGGGAGAGACCACAAAGGCGCATTCAGGAGGCTGGAACACTCATCATCACCATTAGTTTCATCATCTATCCTTTTTATAGTGCTCATAATGAATGTATAGGAGTAACTAACTTCCTTATTCATTAGGGTTGGATGTAATGTATCTTCACTCTGTGATTTCTACTATTCAATACGCTTCTTGTCCATAACTTTTGTTCTGTTCTTATTCATAATTGTATGATTTTTTATTGCATATTTGTTGTTATCTAATTATTGAGAAATAATTTAGAACCTTTATTAGAATAGAACAACTAATAGATTTTACCTCTAGACATAAAGTTTTGTCAATTAGTCAATTTAAACATGTGAACTTAATGTGAACTTTTGGTAAACATATCTAAGGGATTAGAATTTTAATTAGTATGATTAGACTCGCCTAGGAGGAATTAGAGCCTTTTAGCTTCTAGTGTAATTGCTAGAGTAAAAATTGGGAGTACGTTTCTTAGTGTTTTTACATTGAATTGGAACATGAAATCCAAAGTCTCTACCACATAGTTAATTTCATCAATTTAATTATTTTATATAATTTTATATTTATCTTATTAAAGATTCAATCTTTTCATTAGTTTAAATTTAGTAGCCTTAATATTAGTAAATAATCACAGTTTCTTCGAATAAACGTGAGTTTCCTAAGAAAACAATATATGAATTTTTTACTTCATTGATTGTACAATTTGGTACACTTGTCAATATCATAACTCATATAATGTATTGCAAGACTCGTTGATGAGTTCAAATTTTTACCCTCATTTAATATTTAATCTGGGGATTTAATTGAATTTTAGTGCTTAAAAGATTGATTTAATCAGGATTTGTGATTATTGAATTTATTGAGTACGTAAGTTAAAAATGGCGTAAAAAATAATTTTAGTTGCATAAAATATTCTTGGATATTCTAATGCTTGTTGATGTAGCTGAAGTTTAATTTGAGTCATTAAAAGTGTGGATTTGAAATATTCAAAATTACACAATAAGTTCAAAATCAAAGAATTCTGGAAAGGAATAATTCAGGAGCTAAATGCACCCCCGTTTTTTATTTTACACACTCCTCTTTTAAGTGGACCACCTAAAAACCTATTATGCACCCCTAGTTTTTACTAAGTTACACCCCTCCTACCACTTAAACTCCACTCAACCAGATCATGCCATGTGGCAATCCTCCACTAGCTACCATCCATCCACCACATCTCTCGTTCTTCCATTCCTTTTATTTTTTCTTTCATTCATCATTTATCATGTATTTCATCCAATCCATGGAGGGCTAAGCTTGAAAGGTTAGTTCCACTGTACTTTCTTTATGGATTCTGAGGTTAAATTAAAATAGTGTATTTTTTCTTTTGATTATTGTTTTTACTTTCATTCATCTATGTCTTTTATCTCTGAATCACGTGAAAAGTAATGGTTTTACATCATAGCTAAATAGTTATATGTTTTAATCTATATGCATGTTAATCACATGAGTTAAGGGTTTTTAACTTTAATTGAGAATTTATTTTGATTAAATTTAGAGACTTTAATGTAATTAAATGGGTTTTTTCTAATAATTGAGAATGTACTTTAATTAGAGGTAAAAACTTTAATTAGAATTAATCAAGAATTTACTTTGGTTAATTAGCTTTTTGCTTGATTTTAAAAGATAAAAGAATAGACATGATTAAGTATAGTAGTATTTAATTGAGAATGTACTTTGATTAAATCTACTATGATTAATCTACAAAGTTCTTACTTTTGATTGAGAATTTACTTTGGTTAATAGTAAGGACGCCAACAAATTAATTAAGAATTTACTTTAATTCATTTGAAGTCAAAAATAATAGTTAATTGACCAATAATCTAAAGATGACCGATGAAGAATCTATATTTAAAGCAATGAAATTGGCCTGTTTTATTATAATTGTTTCTAAGCCTTTTATTAATTTTGTACCACACCTAGCCAAACTCGATCAAATAAGTAAACGATACATACATACATACCAAAACAGTCAAGTATTCAGCCTAGGCCGAGTTAGACTAAGTCTTATCAGATCTAACCTAAACATTTAAAGGAATAACCTGCACAAGATATCATGTAACCAACCTAAGTCGTCAAGGAAAGTAGCCGGCCTAGGCCGACTACTCCAATAGACTCTGTAAGATTAAAGCCCCCCAGCGTTCAATAGGTCCTAAGGGCCTAGGCTAGGGCCCAGGCCCACTTACAGTCAAAGCCCAAGCCAAGGCCCAGCCCATAGAATAACCATACATAATTAATGCTCTATAAATACGCGTGGACCCCAGTAATTAAAGGTACGCATTCATTAATCACAGATTTGACCTTCTGAAAGCTTTGACTTACTTGAGCTTCAGAGTCTCTTCTGCAGGTAACCCCTCCTGGGTTCAAGCTGACATGTACCAACCGAGAAGAGGCCAACTGAGGAGATAACGGACTACATGGTAAGGTGACGCTTGTGCCTAACTCATCTTATTTGTTCTCTGCATGAACAAATTTGTTATTTCATTCTTAAATTCTTCTATAAATTTTTTCATATTATCATATAGTTTAATTGCATTAGGATAGATTTCTCATAAGAGTCAAATATTAAAAATCAATTTTCTACTCGTTGGGATACGACTCAGGGTTAGCTTAATGCTATCTAGTTGGTTCACTACTAACATGACAATACTGAAGTTGCTAGAGTTAAGTAGTGTTAATTTGATCACTTAACAACAGCGTTATCAAATTTGGCATTGTTCCCGAGGAGTACGGTTAATGTTTTGTTTATTTTGATTCTTATTCATTCATTTAACTTTTATTTTAGTTTTATTATTTATTTTATTTTCTTAACGCATATACGTTTAATAGAGTTTGAGTTTTTTTTAGTCTTTAGTTGTTTTCGATATTTCTAGCAAAATTTCTGTTTTTGTTTTGATTAAGAATTTCTCTTTAGAAATATTTTGAGATTAGTTGGGAAAACTCTGGCTAGGAAAAACTTGATATTTAAGTTGTCCACTGTGACACACCTCTCTTTCCTGAGAGTGAACCCAACAACATCTTAAATTCTTTCTTTCTTGAAATCTTTTTACAAAAAAATACAAGAAAAAAAATCAAAAAGAAAGAAACGTCTTCAGACTGCGTAGTGCATGACTCGAGCCAACTCGGGTAAAATCTATCAATTTGATCCGGAACTTGAACGGAACTTGCGCAAAGCACGTAGAAGACTTGAATTCGGGTGTTCTACTGAGAGAACACCTTCTACATCTGAAGCTATTGTAGAAACAATACCTTCATCCCTTCCATTCATTAATATATTTTTTGATCATTCATCAGGTCCAGATCCAAACATAATGGAGGAGAGAACCATCAGACAATTGGCCACATCCAACAATCCCATCATCAACAACAACATCCAATACCCAAAAGGGCAGTGTGAACTCAAGACTGACCTACTAAAGACCTTGCCACAATTTCATGGGTTATCAGGAGAGAATCCACACAAACACTTAAGTAATTCCATATGATCTGTGAAAACATTAGATCTCCCACGATCGCGCTAGAAACCCTCAAAATGAGAGCTTTTCCTTTTACTCTTCAAGGAGCGGCACAAGATTGGTGGTACTACCTTTCGTTGAGAATCACTAATTGGGCAACTATGGAAATAATTTTTCTTAAGAAATATTTCCCTGTATCTCGAGTGCAGTCGTTCGTAGAGAAATTTATGGAATTAAGCAACAAAAAGGAGAAACCCTTAGTGAATATTGGGAAAGATTCAACAAACTCTGTGCATCTTGTCCTCAGCATCAAATGCAAGAGCATTCCCTCATTCAACACTTTTATGAAGGAATGAGTTCATCAGACAGACAATAGGCAGATGCTGCAAGCGGAGGATATTTTCTAGATCAATTGCCACAAGCTGCTAGAGAGTTGATTGAACGAAAGGCAACTGATAGCTAACAATGTGAAACAAGAGCAAATTTAGTGATGTCGTTAAGGGGAGTTCACGAAGTTGAGACTTATGCGGCAAATGAAAAAAATATGGATGAAAGAATAGCTGGGTTAGAAAAGAAGCTTGATGAGATTGCAAGCTTGTTCAAAACTTCAACTCCAAAAATAGCAAATGTGTGTGGAATTTGTACTTCAACCAGCCATTATACTGATGAATGCCCTAGCTTAACAGGAACTATTGTGGAAGAACCATCTCAAGCTTTTGCTGCCAACATGTTTGGAGGAAATAGAACATCTCAGAATAATTTTGACTTATCCTCCAATAGGTATGATCCAAGTTGGAAAAACCATCCAAATATGAAATAGGGTAATTAGCAACATAAGCAACACTATGTTCCTCCTCGGATGAGACAACAACCTCAATCAGATGTTGCATCGCTAGTAGAAAAATTTATGAATATTATGGTTGAGCAGAATGGTGAAGTAAAAAAGATGATTATTGACTTGACTCAAAGGGTGGAGGAGTTAGAATCTAAAGTTAATCAAGGATCAAGTCAACTATCTGCACAAATTGTGGTCAACCCGCGTAATGTAAGTGCTATTACTTTAAGATCGGGTAAGCGGATACGAGAATTTGAGAAAGCCCAAGAGAATGAAGATAAGGAAAATAAATTTGCACCCATTGATAAAAGTGGGGGATTAGGCGAACCAGTACCATGTACATCTGAGATGCCTACACCAACTAATGACTCCAGGTTAGTATCCTCTAATTCTTCTTCGTCTTATTCTCCCCTTCCTCCCTATCCAAAACGTTTGAAACCTAAAACTAAGAAGCTGGAGGAGTTGGACCAAGAAATCTTGAATACTTTCAAGAAGGTAGAGATAAACATCCCTTTGTTGGATGCTGTGAGTCAAATTCCACAATACGTCAAGTTTCTTAAAGAACTTTGCACAACTAGAAGGCGTGTTAGGGATAATGAGGTTGTGAACTTGGGAAGAAATGTATTAAGCTTGATCAAGGGACCTATCGAAATACCACAAAAATGCAAGGATCCAGGTATGTTTTTTGTCCCCTTTGTTATAGGAAGTACTAAGTTTGATAGTGCCATGTTAGATTTAGGAGCTTCTATAAATGTGATGCCTTTGCAGTTTTTACTTCTCTTTATCATGGACCTCTTAAGACTACAGGTGTTGTCATTCAACTGGCCAACCGTAGCATAGTTAACCCTGCAGGTGTGTTAAAAGATCTGCTTATCCGAGTGGACAAGTTAATTTTTCCTGTAGATTTATATATCTTAGACATGAAGGACGATGAAGGAATGAGTTCAACTACAATTATCTCGGGAAAATCGTTCATGATGACAACACGTACCAAGATAGATGTGCATGCAGGATCATTTACTATGGAGATAGGAGACAAGAAGGTGCAATTCAATCTGTTGCAAGCCATGAAGCACCCGACTGAAGACCATTCTTTATTTTGTATTGATTTACTAAGTGATGTAGTGAACAATTTTGGTTTTGGTATTTTAGACGTTTTTTCTGGTTTATCTTCTTTGGATTTTTTTTCTCAAATATGTGATTTTTCTCTTCAAATAAGAGAGTCTTACACTTTTACATATATTCCACATATTAAGAGCCTCAATAGAGTTATTTCTAAGCCAAAACAGTCTATTGCAGTTAATAATATCATAATCAAACAGTACTGTTAGAAGAATAAGGTACTAACCTAAACTGTCGCCTTTGATTAGAATTCATGGATAAATTGTTTAAAGGGTATTCACTTTGTTTCTTCTTCCTATTGAGGTTGGATTCCCCAATCAGTAGATTAGAACGTCTTAGCATAATGTCGGGGTTGATTCGCGTTGATTTGACCAGAGTCATTTTTTGTCGTTTATGAAGTTATTGTTTTTCCTTTTCCATATTTTTGTTTTGAACGGTTCCTTTTCCGGCATGGTGTGCGTTGCTTTCAAGATATCCTTCCAAACCCTTTCTAAGGTTGCAATTTGTGTTATCATCATGCAGGGCCATAAAAGCTACTTTCGTTGCATGTTGAATCCTTAGCCCCTATTGGTGAACATCAGATTGGGTGATACCATCTGGAGCTAAGGAATTGGTCACAATGGGGAAGGGGGGGGGGGGGGGGGGTATGGATTATAATCCAAATTGTAAAATTGGGCTAGGCCCAAATGCTCTTTGGTGGGGATTGAGCCCAAATGTTGGTCCACACTTTTAGTGATCGATTGACATGTCTCAAGTGAATCACTAACGTGTGTTATAGCTGTTACCCCTTGACCATTTGGTTCACACGTTGAGCACTGTACCTTCCCTGAAACTTCCAAAACCATAGTTTTATTAATCTGAACCCCTTTTATGCCTTCATTTATGTTGTACTAACAGGCTTCCCCTTCTCATGTAACATCATGGTGAACATAATTGATCTCCAATGTCTCCTGTGATTGCTTATTGATTTTGTGATGTTTAGCTGCTCCAACCCAATCCGATGATTGATTATGTGTACAATCCAGCCCCTTTGACACCACTTCCGAAGAGAAAATCTCTCGACCAGCCATATTTGATTGTGAACGGACATACTCATTAATGCTCCCACACTTTGAATCAAAAGATTTTTGTGGGTCATCTCCTATGCATGACTGTGAGTAGAAGTGATCCTCTTCCAACTTTTCCAAGGACTCACAACTACACTTCAGGATCGTCAAGAAAGTTGTTTCTTCTTAAAAAGAAATCTGATAGATTTTACCATTGATTTTCATCTGAAATCCCCTTGTTGCTATTGTTTCAATTGGCAGACATACGTTTACTCTTACATACTCTATTTCATCCCACTCCTCAATTTTATCAATTGATATCAAGGTGTCAATGGCAGCATAAACTTTTTCAAAGCATTCCCAACCCGAAAGAAATATTGGCATCCCCTTGCATCTAACCTATGCTCTTCTATACCTAATACTAGTTTGATTGGTCCAGGCAGAAAGTGATTCGAATGTATCTAAGAGCCACTCTTGATTATCAATAATAGCCTTTTCAATACTTTGTTCCCCTTCAGCAGTTAAGAGCATAACATTGTCACCCAAATACCTCAACCTAATGAAACTCAAATCATTAAGAATGAAGCTTTCTTTTATATCCTCTATGTTGCAAAATTTGTTTACCCTCCCAACATAACTTCGTTGAAGCCATTCCTTTGCCTCTTCCTTCACTTAGATTTCCATACCCTTCCATATTTGCTTACAATCCTCATTATCTACTCTCCCTTTTACCGCCTGGGCATATGTTTTATTAGTTTTCTTTAGCCATATTTTCTTATATCTCAGTTGCTCCCTTCTGTTAGGTTGGTATGCTTCCCTAGTTGTGTTTCCTACTGGTTTTGATAGATTTGTGTTTCTTCAATACTTTGGCATGTTTACATGGATCTTTATATTGCCAATCCAAATGTTATCCAACTGCTTTTTAAGAGCCTCCGGATTAGAAATCCTGAAAAATCTTACAAACCTAAATCTCTAGCCTTTCTGATTTAGTCTCTTTGATATGAATACCTCTTGAACCTCCCCCCACCTCTCGTATTCTCCGTGATTGGAAGGGAAATGGGAGAAGAAGAATGATGTCGGTGACATTCTATTCAATACATTTGTAGTAATATGTTTCCATGATTTATTCTCATTGTTTATCCTCATCCAATGATAGACACACCTCACAAAATCTTTATTCATGATACATTTGTAGTAATTTGTTTACATGATTTATTCTCATTGTTAACTTTGTTAGAATATTTTTCTTTGATGGGTAGAAATCAATTATGCATTTGAATGATAGAGTACTTTATCATTTTTTGTTGTTGTTAGGAGACTTGAATATGAAATTTGCAACCTCAAGTAAGTCCAAGTCAAAAACTGAAGTGAGTACTCATTCTTCACTACCTAGTACTCAACTTCCTTTACGCGTTCATGAACGTAAGTATACTCGTCCTGCACTAGTTCATGAAATTTGCATTACCATTGAAGATATTGATTCATTTTTAGTTCACTTGTAATTATGTGATTGGTCTCTAGGACTTGAAGTACAAATTCAACCTCCAATTACACCTCAAGCAAATATTCAACAAGATCCTTCATTTTCATTTTCCCCTGCACTTCCATCTGCATCTCAAGCAAGTATTCAAGAAGGTCCTAAATATGCTCCACCTCCACCTCAGCCAAGTAATTTGTTTTGTCATATAACAATAATAATAATAATAATAATAATATTGTCTTGTCATATTTCATGAATAATGTGTTACAGTTTGATCCAATGGTATTAAGCATAAATCTGTATAGTTATTGAGATTTTTTTGATGCTTCTTAGTTTCATAATTACAGAAGTAATTTATTTCACTTTGTTTATTTTCAAAAACTTGTATTTTGTATATCTTCTATTTTACATTAGATTTTATTTATATCAATTTGATTTTATATTCTGTTTTAATTTATTATATCTAGTAATACTATACAATTATTTTTAAGAACCTTGAAAGTGAGGATATCTTCAACTAGCCAAACCCCAATTACACCTCAATCTAATTCTCAGCCACCACATCAATCTTTTCATGTATCTAAACCAACAATACCAATTACATTATATTCATATTCTAAAAATGAAGAGGAAGAAACTGAGGAGACTGAGTTGCAAGTAGATGAACAAAGGCCTACAACCCGAAAAAGAGCATGGTTTGTTGATGTCATTGGTAAACAACTATATACAAAGTACTACTTAATATATTATACATATATTTGTCTTTAAAATAAATTAGTAATAATTATTTTCTCGCATTTCGTAGATGATCAAGGAAAGAGAATTTCAAAACAACTACGAATCAAGGATGTGCGGCATTTACCTCCTAATGAAAGGATTATTGTGCAGTGGAATAATGAGGGTCAACCAATTGTAGATGGTGGAGCATTATTGAATAGGTTCTATGGTAGTATTGCAAGAAACTCTAATTCTTTTCCTATTAGCTATTCTAGTTGGAAGAAGATTCCTAAAAATTATAGAGAAGACGTACTTAAGAACACTATCCAGGTTAACATTGTAAAAGCTGAATGTTTAATTTAATTATATTATAACTCTTGTTAATTTTAACTTTTTATGTTTTGAAGGCTTAGTTTGATGTCCATTCCAATGTTCATATAAATCACATCCTCAAATCACTTAACTTAAAGTGGAGAGACCACCGACAAGAATTGTGACAACTTAGAAATGATGGAACACGTACCATAGATGAATTGATCGCAATGACTCCAACAAGAATAGATAGAGATCATTGGGCTTCTTTTGTGGATTATCGACTAAATTCAAAAACAAAGGTATATTGGAACTATTTTTCTTCAACATCGTTCAGGTTGATGGTTATTAATTTTTATACGTTGATGATTAGGAGCATGCCCTCAAAAATAAAGTTAATAGAATAAAGCAAACTATTGCTCACACATTTGGATCTAAGAGCATTGCAAGGAAAATGGATGAAATGGTGACAATACTACATATCTTGATGTGAACTTTTTGTTTTAATTTTTGACTTTACGTGTTATATATTTTTTTCTTCAATTTTATAGGAAAAAGAGTGTGGTCACAAGGTTAGTAGAGGAGATGTATGGATAGCAACACATAAACATGCTAATGGAGTATTTGTGAGTGATGAAGCGAGGGAAATTGGTGTAAGTTCAATTCTAATAAAGTCCCGATAAAAAATGTGGACTAATTTCTTTAGCCCACCTCATATAACATATGACGTGCAAGCTTTTTAGTCGACCTGTATAAGGATTTTTTTTTATTTTGTAATTTTGACCTAACAAACATAATGGATTGTGTCTAAAAAAGAATATATATATATATATATATATATATATATATATATATATATTTTATATATAAAAAATAAAATATTGTTCAAAACAAAATAAATATATATATAATTTTTGAATCTTGATTTTTCCAATTGTGTCTAGTAAGTTTTTTTTATTGAAACTATGAACATTATTAACCATAATGGTTAGGTTCACACATTTATGAATGTTTAATTAATAACTCTTATACTTATACATACCTAATGACTACAAATCACCCTTGTTAAACGAAGCATCACTACACAACTCTGATATCTATTATTCATGCAGCACAATGGTTGCCTGGCCAGGGGGAGCAAATTTTTGGTATCACCAGTCCAAATGGCAGCACTACTACTGACAATGATGGCGACAATGGTAACAATATATATAAAAGCATATTTAATCATATAATTCATATATCTAATTAGATAAATTTCAATATCTATTACATTTACATATTACATTCTCTTTTGTAATTGATAATTAGAACTTAATTACATATCACAAACGAACTCTAATAAAATTGGACTCTAACACAAACAAGACATGACAAACCCACAACCCTCAGGTCATCCTAAGGACGAACTGCTCTCATATCATAAATGTAACATCCCAATTTTTAACAGTTTGAAACTAGTAAAAATAGTGAGTTTCATCATAGTTCCAAACCAGATAATCCAGTGTACACAATATATTAATATAGTCTTACAAAAGATATGACTATAAAAATACATCAATTATACCCTTAAACTAAACTAGTAAACTCCATGCTTAAACTGATCACTACTAAAGCTCCCACTAGAAACCTCCTCCTCAACCTAAAACTCATCCACACTTTGAATTTCTCCACGAAACTCTTCCATAATTCACATACAACAGATCCATATTCACCCAATCTCACTCAAAGCATACCAAGACAGTCAAAATAATCTATTTCAAATCAGTTAATGCAATGAAACACATCAAAACAACAAACACATGAAATCTAGCAGCTCAGCGCTCAGCCTCAAATCCAACGCTCAGCCTCAACATTAAAATTTCGTTCTAGACCTGCAGGTGTCCCAGTGTTGGGGCACCGCTTGGCTGGTGCTCAGCCTCATTCTTCTCGCATTTTTCAACACTAGGCACCGCTGGGCTGGCGCTCAGCATTGTTCCTCTTGCATTTTTCAAGGCTCAGCCTTGAATTTTGAGGCTCAGCCTCATACCAGAAAACAGCACAGATTCTGGTTTTCGTTGGGAGATGCTTCACTTGATTTCATGACCCAAATTGGCACCTCCACGATAGTGTTGTCTAGTTTTCAAAATGCTTTTCAAGCAAAGTGAGATGATACCAATTAGAGTCATGATTCAAGTGTTCATTTCCCAATTCAACCTCAATTCACACAATGCAATCACAATTTCACTTATACCAAACATCAAACAATTCACATTACATCACACTTCAAACAATAAATTCTGATTACACACAATTACATTCATTGTATCCTTTAATTAAATTCAATTATCAGCTTCCCTTATCTGTTATCCTACTCAAACAACTTTATAAACGTCAACGTCTTAAAAAGGTCAACGTCTCTAACTCCACAGGATGCTCTATCTACACATAGAAACATCACAAGAATGATCAAGACATACCGTTATGATCACTGATCAGCAAAGACTCATATTGATGATTAAAACGTCGCATGCAAGCGGAAGAGAGCTCGCATGCAACAAAAAATAGAAAAGACTAAAAAGAGAGCAGAAACTCAACTTACACAAATGGAGAAATTGATCGGTCCAATTTGAAGAGCTTGCCGAGAGGATCAATCCTACGGTCTCGGTTCTTCAATCAGACGAGCAGAGAGACAGAACCTCTAGAGAGAAGTCAGAGAACTCTAGAAAAGTGGTTTCTAGATAGATAGTGTGTTTTAAAATAATGAAACTCGTTTATAACAATTCTATTTATACTAAAACCTTTTTCTATTAAAATAATCGAGTCTCACTATTTTTAAACCACTATCACTTTTTAAAACGCCATTTTCTAGGGTCTTATAGTAAGTATTAATGATTTAAATTATAAAATTATTATATATTTAAATCTATGAAAGAATATAATATAGAAAGAATAATCTTTTAAGTTATTTTGATTTTGATTTTAATTTTCAATTAAAAATACAAGTCAATTTGACCCGTCAATTAGGCGGATTAGATCGATAGAACCAAAAGGGATTAACAATTTAAAATTTTCAACCATCCTACTGAATTTTAACACACTAGCTGATACTACAAGAAAATTAAGGGTGGGCAAAACATCTAATTTTCTTGATCCAATCCACTTTTGCTTTGATCCAATCCATTTAAAATCTTTTTTATTAAAAATCTAATCTATTTAAAATCCATTTAATGGATCTGGATTTCAATATAATCTACATCTTATATATTTTATGGATTGGATATCAATTCTATAAATCAAGATTTTCAAATATGGATAATCCAAAAAATCTAATCCAGATTTTCAGTTTAAATTTTTAGTTGCGTTAGGCTAAATGTTGAGATGGACTAGGCTAAATTGAGACTCAGACAGGCCTTGCTCAATGACCTGTACGGACCGAGTAGGTCCGACGACCATAAGAGGTTGGGCGGGCTTAAAGATATCAACGAGCTAGGAGGGCCCGACAAATCAGACGAGTCGATTGGGCCCAATGACCCAGAAAATTCGGGAGAGCTCGATGACCTGAACGGGCTCAATGACCAAGAAATATATGCTGAGCCCGATGAGCCGAATGGGCCAGGCGAGCCTAAAGACTCAAACGGGTCAAACGGGCCTGAAGACTCAAACAAGCCAGATGGACCCGACTACCCGAATGGGCCAGACTGGCTCGAAGATCTGAATGGGCCAGGCGGGCCCGAAGACCCGAACGGGCTAGGCGGGCCCGAAGATCCAAACGGGCCAGGCGGGCCCGAAGACCCGAACGTGTCAGGCGGGCCCGAAGATCCAAATGGACCAAGTGGGCCCGATGACCCGAACCAGCCAGGTAGGCCCGAAGACCCGAACAAGCCAGGCAGGCCCAAAGACCCGAAGACCCGAACGTGCTAGGCGGGCTTGAAGATCCGAACGGGCTAGGCGGGTCCGAAGACCCGTACGGGCTAGGCGGGCCCGAAGACCCGAGCGGGCAAGAGGGGCCAAAGACCCGAATAGGCCAAGCAGGGCCAATGACCAAAACAGGTCAGGCAGGCCCGAAGACTCGAACGTGTCAGGAAGGCCCAAAGACCCGAACGGGCTAAATGGGATCGAAGAACTGAACGGGCCAACGGGCTCGAAGAACCGAACGGGCTAGGTGGGCCCGATGACCCGAATGGGCCCGACAGGCCCGAAGACTCAAAGGGACTAGGATGCGTCGGCCTGACAACTCAGACGAGTCGTGCCCGACGACTTGTACAGACTGAGTCATGTTTTCCTTCAGGACACAAGTTTTAGAAAATTCAATGTAAATTTCTTTTATAAAAAATAGATTCTGGATTTTGAACTTGATCCAAATATTTGGAATGGATTTAAATCTTGATCCAAATATTTGGATCTAGATTTTTAAAAAATCCGAACTAGTTTTGCAAAAAAAATGGATTTGGGTTGAAAATCTAGTCCAATTATTTGGATCTAAAATGATGTGGATTTCAATTTAAATTTCTTTTATATAAAATGGATTCTGGATTTTGAACTTGATCCAAATATTTGGAATGGATTTAAATCTTGATCCAAATATTTAGATCTAGATTTTTAAAAAATCCGAACTAGTTTTGCAAAAAAATGGATTTGGGTTGAAAATCTAGTCCAATTATTTGGATCTAAAATGATGTGGATTTCAATTTAAATTTCTTTTATATAAAATGGATTATGGATTTTGAACTTGATCCAAATATTTGGAATGGATTTAAATCTTGATCCAAATATTTAGATCTAGATTTTAAAAAAATCCGAACTAGTTTTGCTAAAAAAATGGATTTGGGTTGAAAATCTAGTCCAATTATTTGGATCTAAAATTATGTGGATTTCAATTTAAATTTATTTTATAAAAAATGGATTCTGGATTTTGAACTTGATCCAAATATTTGGAATGGATTTAAATCTTGATCCAAATATTTGGATCTAGATTTTAAAAAAATCCGAATTAGTTTTGCTAAAAAAATGGATTTGGATTGAAAATCTAGGCCAATTATTTGGATCTAAAATGATGTGGATTTCAATTTAAATTTCTTTTATAAAAAATGGATTCTGAATTTTGAACTTGATCCAAATATTTGGAATGAATTTAAATCTTGATCCAAATATTTGGATCTAGATTTTAAAAAATCCGAACTTGTTTTGCTAAAAAAATGGATTTGGGTTGAAAATGTAATCCAATTATTTGAATCTAAAAATGATGTGGATTGGATCATTAAAAATTCAATCCATGTCCACCCCTAAAGAAAATCATTTAATAGCGACCAAATTTTGAGACAAAAGATAATTAGTTAGTCATTATATATTCTGATTAAGTTAAATATCATTTTATGAACTAAAATTTATTAAAAAATCTAAACAAAATTTTATTATTAATAGAAAATTATATTTAGTTTATGAATTGAAGTCTAAATTTATCTACTAAAGTTTTAACATCTATTTTTAAACTAGAGACCAATTTAAATTTGTGACTTAGTTATTCGTACAAATTTTCTTGGAGCATTGCTATATGAGAAAAAAAAAAAGTCATTTTCAAAGTCTTGCCTTACGTTATCACAATTTTAAAATCACCCTCAAATGATATTTCTTAGAATACAGAATATTTTTTGGGATGTGATCGTTGAATGTTCTCTAAATATCTATCATATACTTTGTTTTTTCTTTCAACAAAAAGATGCATGTTTATAAACAGAACGTGTTCACATTATACATAATCAATGACTCTCATTCTTTCTTACATTATTGAAGCAAAAACATGTGAAAAGAATAGAACTTAGACTCGTTAAACCTATGCAACAAAAATAAATAAAAAGAAGAATCGTTACCAACAGTCTTTTATTTGTCTCTCATCCGGAAAATCCGTGCTCTCACAACAACTTGCCCCTTTTAATATTTGTTTACATCATTTGACTTAGAAAACTGTGTTTTAAATTGTTTTTCAGACAAATAATTACATACTGTTTGTAAAAGTCAACACGATTACAAATAATATCAAATAATTCATACAACACTTCCTCATTTGTTGTGTGAGATGGAAATTGTTAGTGATGAGGTCAACTCACTTAATTTTCGGTTAAAATATTCCAAAGGGACAAAGCTGAAGCAAGAAAAAAAAGAGACAAGTTTCATACAGTACCCAAACTATTCTTAAACAATGCCACTAGCATATTCTATAATCCCTATAAATATCACTTCATTTTTTCTTCACAATCACAGTTCTCCACAAGAATCAGACTCAAACAACAATAACTTCACAACTTTTTTTTTTTGAAATGGCTTTTCAAAAGGGTGTGATCGCGTTTCTTCCACTCCTTCTTTCATCACTGTTGCTGCATCATCTTTCTCCCACTTCTGTCATAAGGTATGATATGTTTTTACCTGTTATCACTTCTTTCAAGAAACCCTTTTAAAATCCTCTTGATCCTCTTGTCAAATCCTCTTGATCAATTATTAGATCAAATTATAAGATATAATCAGAAACAAACTTAACATTGATGATTTGATTTGGCTACAATGAATTAAATTTAAAATCACTTATTAGGAAGACCAAAAGTACTTTTATATTCTTATTCTATTTACAATTTTTTTATACAGAGCTCAAAGTGATAATCACACACGTCGCCTACTTTCTCTAGAAGATGATGAATAGTAAGTTACAAATAATAGTATTATTTAGTTTATCATGTATCTGAGGTGTTTTGGTTTATGTGCTTTTTCTTAATATATTTCAATATATTTTTATTCTCAAAATATTTCAATCATGCATGCTCTTGTACATTTTGTTAGCAATAAATCTTGTATTTTACTATACCTTATATAATGTTATGTTTATATGTGTGTGCATTTTTTTTTATATATAATGAAATGGAAGTGATATTGACGAAGCACAGTGTCCAGTAGATACTCAAACTGAGAACGCATTGCAGAATTCCGATGCAGATATACAAATGTATGTATGTTGTTTTACTAATATCTCTTTTTTTTTCTTCTGTTTACTGTATTAAATCATTTTTTTAAGTTTAATGAATTGACTGAATTAGTTTTCCTATCAAAAACTTAATGTTTTTAATATTAGTTTACAATTATCTACTATAAAAAATATCTATGCTTCAAAATAATACTGATGATTGTGTATATATATTTTTGTTGAATGTATAAATTTTTAAATTTATTTGAGAGAGATTAATTTTGAGTTTGGTGTGTGATAGAAAAAGAAAGGTAGAGAATGAAAAAGAAAAAAAGAAGAAGATAATCAAATATAGAAAAGAAAAGTAGAATTAATGTTAAATTACTGAATATTTGTTAATACAACTGAAAGTGATTTTTATATTTCCTCATCTCCACCACGAGCTAAAATTCAGAAGAATGTATTAATTAAATATGGTCTTGAACAGCAAAAGTATGTAATTAGTTACTTAAATATCAGTGTTATATGTAAAAAAAACTATCATTCTCTTAATAGGACTCAGTTATTCTTGTAATTCTCCATCTTTACAACAACCTTAAACACAAAACAACATGACAATAACTTATATACAAATTTCGAAATACAAAAGTATGTTGTCAATAACTTAAATATTAATTATATATATAAAAAACTATTAATTTTTTAAATAAAATTTAAAGTGATTCTCACAGTCTTCCACTTCTACTATAAACTCAACCAAAATAATTTGTTAAATTCAATCTCAAAGTGCAAAAGTATGTAAATAACTCAAATATTAATTAATTATATATCAATGATAAATAAAAAATTACTCACATTTATTACCAACTTAAACTCAAAAGAATATGGATTCATATCCAAAATATAAAATATGTCCTTAATAACTCAAATATCAATTGTATATAAAAAGTCATTGACTTTTTTTTTCATAATACTCAAAGCTGTCCTCGGAATCCTCTATTTCCATTACCAATTTAAACTTAGAAAAATGTATCGAGTAATTTCAATTCAAAGTGCAAAATTACTTTCTTAATATGTAACATAAATATTATTTATATATAAAAAATATGGACTCTACTATAATAGGATTCAAATTTATTTTTACACAATGTGTTAAAGAAATTTTATCACGAAATGTAAAAGTATTTTGTTTTAATGACTCAAATACCAATGATATATCATTTATATATAAAAAATTATTCACCCTTTTCCTTATAGGACTCAAAGTGATCCTCACACTTCTCTATTATTATCACCAACTCAAACTCAGAAGAATGTGCCAAACGATTCCAACAACATTGAAGTAAACAGGTATGTTGAACAACACAAACATTTATATGAATTAAAAATTGTTGACTTTATTTTAATAGAACTCAAAAATATCCTCTCACCTCTATCTTTAACTCAAACTCAGAAAGATCATGTCAAGAAATTCTAATATCAAAATGCAAAAAATTCTAATATCAAAATGCAAAAGTATTTTGTTTATAGCTCAAATATCAATTATATAAAAATTTAGAAGAATGTATCAAGCAATTCCGATCTCAAAGTGCAAAAGTATGTTGATAACTCAAATATCAATTATATACCAAAACAAAAAATGCTATCTTTTTAATGTGTAATGTAACTTTGATCTCGAAGTACAAAAGTATTTTCTAATAACTCAAATATTAATCATATATATATAAAAAGAAAAAGTGACTAACTCTTTTTTTAATAAAACTCAAAGTGATCATTAAACTCCTTCATCTCCACCATCATTAAACTTTGAAGGATATATAATTGATATATATGTAAACCAATTTTGATTTTAAAGTACAAAAGTATTTTGTTAAGTCAAATATAAATTATATATAAAAGAATGAATAACTCTTTATTAAGAGGACTGAAAATATTCTCACACTATCTCATCTCTATTATCAACTCAAACTTAAGAAGAATGTGTCCAACAATTTCAACCTCAAAATGCAAAAGCATGTTGTTGATATCTAAAATATCAATTATATTTATAAATAAATAAAAAATGACTGACATTTTTTATTTTAAAAAAAAAAAGACAAAGTGATCCTAACACTCTCTCATACCCATAACAAATTTTAATTCTAAAAAAGAATGTCAATTTCAATCTTGAACTGCAAAAGAATATTGCTAATTACTCAAATACTAATTATATATTAATTACAAATAAAAAATGATTAACTCTTTTTTTTATAAGACTCAAAGTACAAAAGTATATTATTAACAATTCAAATATCTTTTTTTTTACAAAATAATTATTTATTCTTTTTTAATAGAACTCAAAGTAATTCTCACCACTAAGAGAGTGAAGGCTTTTCGTGTAAATTATTTTTGACTTTTTATGTTAAAGATATGTCTCTCGTCACTATACAGGACACGGAAATTTACGACATGAAAATTACTCGAAGTAAATTTTTGTCATTTTATATAAGTGTCCAATGTAATTCGTTGTTTTGCATAATGAAAAATGAGGACAAATCATATTCTGATATTTGTACAATAACATTTTACGTGAGACATATTTTTTTTTTCAACGTCAAATAGATTATTTATATCAGATACTACAAAGTCTAACATAAAATGATTTATTTTACATCGGATAAAAAAAAGTCTAACATAAAACGCTTCATTTTATTTACAAAAATATTACTGTATTTTTGTTCGTGTAATTTCTCGCTGATAAACGTAAATTCGGTGACTTAGATGCTTATTTTTTGTATTATAATTCTCCACTGCCCTCAAACATTAATTATAATATATATATATATACACACACATATATATATATATATATATATATATATATATATATATATATATTTACTATTTTTTTTTTAATATTCTCAGTGATTCTTACATTCCTCCATTTCCACCAACAATTCAAATTGAGAGCGATGTGTCCATCGATTCCAATCTTGAAGTCAATACCAATGTTGAAGTGCAAAAGTAAGTGACTCATAACTTAAATATAAATTATATATCAATTTGAATTAGAACTTGTTTTGTTTATTTTATTAAAATTAATTCTTATAAAATTAATCAGTATAATTGATATGTTTTACTGATTCTGATTTATTAGATATGTTTCTAATAATTTATTAGTTATATCCATAAAGCTTATATATATATATATATATATATATATATATATATATATATATATATATATATATATATATAACACAGAACGGGACTAATGCTAGTGACTTCGATTCACCCTAATCAAATAAATACTCTTTCAAAGTTTCCTTTGACGCTTATACTTTTATTTAAATTGTACTTTTTTAAGTTATTATTTCTTAAAATTCATTATAAAAAAAAAATTACGTATCCATGTAGATTGGATCTTATGTGTGCATGCATTTATATTATACTCATTTTAAAAGTAAAAAGAAAAAAAAAAAGTTTTTGTATACCGTGGGAACTCTAAACTCAAATATTATAAAACCTCAATTCTGTTTCTATTAAGAAGGTTTATTTTAACTTCTTACTTTTACAAATATTATAAAACCTCAAATATTATAAAGAGTGTTTTTATTACGAATGGTTAGTCATTACTTTGGTTTAAGAAATTTTGTTATATTTTATTTGTTTTTTGTCTTGGTCTAAAAGAGGACTGGTAATGACTTTTATTTTGTTTTGTTTTTATGTTGGGATTATATATAATTTATTATTTATGTGCTTTTATTTGTGCATTTATTTATTTCTCTGTCCCTTTCTATTTGTTAAAGCACACTTGTGGGTGATATATTTTGCAAGAGAGTGGCTTTTATTATGTGAAAAAGTAATTTCAGTAAATAGTATAAATAATTCTTAAGAAAGTAAGAGAGGTAAAATTACTAACGAATTTTGCATGGATTGTTCAGGGCTGAAGAATATGCATCCAACAATGATAGAGTCCTCCATGATGAACTTTAATATAAATATTAGTGTTTTTATCGGAAATTTGACTGGTAGTATCTCAAATGGATGAAAAATCTTCAATGGCCGGATCTATGATATAGAGTGATGATCTTCTGAGCTCGTTGATATGGATGGAGGGAAAATTACCTACAAAACTCTCTGGTTAAGTCAATAAGATTGGATGGATAATATTATAATAATAAAATAGCATTTGAATAAGAGGTATCGATTGATTACTTCTTGTGATAGAATGATGTATTTATAGACATTTCAAATCAATCGGTATGGAGAATATATTTACTTGTTATGTTAATATCCCTTTAAATCAATCATATATTCACCACAGCAGCGCAACCCACACAATAAGCTCATCAGCAGCGTTCCACTAACACTATCACTATCAATGCCCTAACCCTTCATCCTCCTTTGAACACCCTCGCCGCCTACGACCTTAGCCCCCGTCGTAGTCTCTTCCTCTCCCCTCTCCCATTCGAAGGCGAGCACCAACTCGCCATTGCGAACGACGCCGCAGTGGACTTTGAGAGCAACACATTGGAGATCAAGCCTTTATGTGCTAAACAACTAAGGAGAAGCCTCCACACACAACCACCACGACTATGTAGATCAAGCCTCCATCCACGCAGATCTGCATTATAAAGTCGCACCACCACCCAAACAAAAACACCTTTATGTGATGGGAAAGTTCAACACCTTCCAATGAGCACCAGGAGTGATCAAATTTGAAGAAGAAAAGAAAGTTGCAGAAGGAAAGGGAAGAGACTGCAGGAGAAGAACAAGAGAAAAGGGGTTGGCAGGCTAGGGTTTAGATGGTAAAGAGTTCAACTATTAAAAAATTATAATAATAAAACCTTAATGGGTCGGGTCTTGTATTTGGGATTATTTTTCTGATCCATATCCGACTGTAACTATTTGCTTTACCCATAATTTTTTATCCATTAAAACCCGGATTGACCTTGTTAGATGATATAATATTGTATTTAGTAGTTGGGCTCAGCCCATTATGTATTTCTGAGTTTGGCCCATTATCAATATAAATAAACTATCCTTTGTGTAGGGTTTACACAAGGGAGATTAATCCCAAAACCCTATTTCATCTTATTTTACATGGTATCAGAGCTTAGGTTAGTTTACTACAGTCACTGTCCAGTCGCTCATTGTTGCCGCTTCTGCCGCCGTCACCGTCGCCTCCGCCGTCGTCGCCGGAGCTGCAATTTCGACCGACGACCAGACGGTTTTGTTCATCTCGGCCATGCGACTCCAACGTCGCAGAGATCACCGTCATCGGAGTTCTCACGCGCCGCCGCAAGCTCCGGCAGCCACCCCCTCTCCGCCGCGCGTGACGGCGCGTCGCCGGTCATTTTTTGCGCCGATCAACTTCGCCTGAATCGCCTTCTTGAGCTCTTTCTGGATCTGTGGTTGTTGTTTCAATCGGAGCACCTTGAATTTTTAGGGTTTCTCCCTCTATGGCTGCTTCCG
>Ga0214542_1005342_pt1 | contig 24489 bp, 14 predicted proteins | sample CNSS1metaG_FD_160096 | JGI IMG/M metagenome (GOLD analysis project Ga0214542, IMG submission 160096) | Root nodule microbial communities from cowpea collected in UCLA plant growth center, Los Angeles, California, USA - CNSS1 | ecosystem: Host-associated > Plants > Roots > Nodule | place: USA...
TTTCCAGTTATACAAGAATTTGAAATGTTAATGCAAGAGTCCATAAAAGAAGTAATTAATATACACAAGTGTAAGTTTTTTTTTTTTAATTTTATGCGGGCTTGTGGGCCGACCTGCTGGCCTATGCAGGCTGAGCCCGCGCGGGCCTGTGGGCTTACTATCCTGGCCTGTCCCACGTTTTTTCTGCGGGCCTGCGGACCCGGCCCGCAGGCTAGGTCCTAATTGTCATCCCTACTATCATCAATTTTAAAAACCTGTTTTGCAATTAGTTAAAATTAAATTTATATGATTTTATTAAGAGATTAATTTTTGAAGTTTTATTAATATAATTATTATATCTAAGGATTCAAATTGCTTTTTTATTTACGTGACTTAAGTATAAAAGAATCACGATATCTTTTGAATCTACATTTTTTTATATAACCGACATAATGTAGCCCAATATAACAATGGACTATCTAAGAAAATCTCAACACGTGAAAATATGGCAAAAAATCATTTAATTACTCATTTTATTAAATAAATATTTTTTAATTTATTAAAATATGAAATTATACATTAAAAAAGTTACATGTCCATTTATATATTGATACAGAGTAAACTTATCATCGTAATTTTTTTTAATTAAATAAATAATCAATTTAATATAACCACTGATATATTTTATTTTTTATATAATTAAAAATGTGAGATTCTTTTTTTCTAAAGAGTTGGGTCAACTTTGGTAAAAGGGTCCAAGGGAATCCCACTTTGTTTTTCAAGACCTGACATTCAAATGTTCCTTTACTCTCATTTTATTCCCTCATTTGGCCACAACTCACTCTCTTTACTTCATTGTCTGAAACAGAAAGTTCTATTAGGACTTGAGCTACTTTTTCCTTCAAGCTTGTTGAATGTTCTCCTTCCGCATAAGTAGAACTCTAACTCTTGTCCTTGCGTTTCTTTTTTGTTTTGTAGCTTAAGTTCTTTGTAAATCTCTGTTGTGATCTCAGTCTCGTCTGTTTGTGCTTCTATTTTCAGCCCCTTAAGCTGTTCTTGGTTCTGGTGCTTCTCCTTTAAGGGGTTCTTGAGTTAGTTCTCAGTTTTGAGGTAAGGAAAACTAGGGTTTTGAATGTTTTAAGTTATTTTGGTCTATTTCACATCCTTGATGCGTGAATGTTGTTAATTGTGTAAAATTATTTTGTTTGTGTTTCTGGGTGTTTGATTTGGATTGTTTCTCTGCCTTGCATGTGTGAACAATGGTGAAGCCTAGTATTCTCGCCCAAGCGAGAGTAGCCGAAGTTCGACTTTTTTGTATTTAGGAGTTCTTTTAAATTCAAATTTGTAAAAATGGGTCAGTTGAATTTTTTTTTTTGCAAAATAGGGTCAAGGACGACATTACAGGTGAAGTCGTCCTCTACCGTGCCGGTTTCCTTTTTTTTCTTTTTCAAAAAGCAAAACTGTGCTCTGGGAAGCCGGATTCCATTCACTTTAAAAGTGAAGTCGTTCTTGGGCATGATAACTTCACTTTTTTTTTATGTTCAGCTTTATATGTATATTTTTAAATATATATTATTTAGTTTTTTTTAAATATTTGTTTATAGTAGAGAAACAAAATGATATCCTCCTTTCATCCAATGACGATTTTTCTGCCAATTTCTTCCGATTTGGTCAAAGCGCCCTCTACTTCTCCATTTGATTTTACAAATTTAGTATTTTATTAAATGATACTTTTTATTTGATAGTTAGTAGACTAAATAAAACACAAATAAAATAAACCTAAACAAATTAAATATTCAAATATAATTATTGAAGGATTTTTTAATATTTTTTAATTTGTATCATTTCATCTTTTTAATTTTGTATTAAGATTTAAAGATTAAGTATTTTAGAATTTTTTAAAACTATTTTTTTATATTTTTACTGTAGACAAATATTAAAAAAATTAAATAATATATATTTAAAAAAATATAAATAAAGCTGAACGAAAAAAAAAAAAAAAACAAAAAGTGAAGTCGTCATCTGGCTTTCTAGAGCACGGTTTCGCTTTTTGGAAAAAAAAAAGGAAATCGGCACGGTGGAGGACGACTTCACTTGTAATGTCGTCCTCTACCATGACGACTTGACCCTATTTTGCAAAAAAAAAAATTCAATGGACCCATTTTTACAAATTTGAATTTAAAAGAACTCCTAAATACAAAAAAGCCCTGAAGTTCACTTCTAGTTTCTGCTCGTATTGTCGCTCAGACGATGAGCTTCCGTTTTTGAACAAGGAGTTATCTCGCTCAGGCGAGATTGTCTAGCTTAAGCGAGAACACTCTATCGCTTGAGCGAGGGCTTCTAGCTTAAGCGAGATAGGTGCATGGACACGTTTTATAAATTGTTCTCTGTTATTGTTGGCTGTTTAACTCATTAATGACATGATAAATAATGTTGAGCATGTATATTTTATGTGATGTGATGTGATGAGACTAAAATTGATGTGTTGGTATGAAATGAAACATGACTTGGTTGGTTGGTTGTGCATTGGCATGCGATTTTAATGCTTGAGATGGAGATGTCTAAATAAAAGAAGATATCATGAACTTTAATAATTCTTCACACTTATATAGAGTATAATGATTTATGTGGTGTGAGTGACAGGAGGTCCTAGTATTTGGCAGGATAATGACCTTAGATGATCACGGGATTAACCTTGGGGTGTGGTTGGGTGATAACCCCTTGTGTCTGAGTTAAGGATCTTGCATTGTGTGCCTTCACATGCTTTGTGTGCTTACTGAAATGCTTGTTTAAAAATCTGCTTGTATACTTGTATGATGAAAATTATTTTATCTCTAGCTCACCCTTTCTTTATGTGTCTGTGTGATTTTCTTTTTGCGATGATTATCAAATTCTTGGTGTGAGCAGATGTGGAGCTCGTAGTGATCGTAATGATGATGGAGATGCTACAATTTAGTTATGCTCGTTGAATTTTGCTCTACGAGTTTAATCTAATTTGTTATAATTTAAGATAACTTTTAAATGTTAATTCTAATATACTCTTTGTGGTTGTTCTATTTTATATTATAAATATGCGACGTTTTATTTATTTAAATTATTATATTAAATTAGGACATTAGAAAAAAATTTATAATTAAAATTTAATTTCATTAGTTTTGTGTAAATTTCATTAATAATTAATATAATTAAATACATATTTAGTCTTAATAATTATTACATGTTTATTAAATAAAAAATAACATTAATATATAATCAATATTAAATACTTATTTGTTTTGCCAAAAGTTTTAATTATTTTTGTAAAACTAACTACACATTAACGATCATACGTCCTATATATATATATATATATATATATATATATATATATATATATATATATATATATATATATATATATATATATATATCGTGTTTTAGTCCTTTTTAATTTATCATCATAGAAATAAAAAAGAAAAATATTTCACTCATCTTAAACCTTCAAACTTTCAAACAGTAAAAGATTTGTTTATCTATCTTTTCACTCGTTAGTTGCAGCACAAGGCGTGTTGATTTTACCGGTTCGGTGAGAGTTTGGAAATCGGAATCGCAATGGAGAAAGAGAAAGGAATTGAAAACTGGAGCGAAAAGGTGGAAGACCTAGTAGACGCCGGCGACGTGGAATCCGCAATCTCACTCCTCGAATCAGTAGTCCAAACCCTAAACCCTTCCGATTCTACTTCGCAACTTCCCTTGGCTTCTGCTCTCTCCGACTTGGCCGACCTTTACTCTTCCAAAGGCTTCTCTCTCAAAGCCGATCACCTTCAATCTCATGCTTCTGTCCTTAAACAACTCCACAGTTCCAATTCCTCGTACCTCTCTCTCTCTCTCTCTCTCTGTATTTTCTATGTATTACAATTGTTTCATAATTTCCTTTTCTTCGACTCACGAATTTGTTGATTTTCAATTCCCTTAGCAGCGAGCAAGTTCCAAAAGAGTCCAACGAGGACGGAGTCGTTAAACCGACAACGTTTGCTTCGCGTCGTTCTGATGGAAGGGTTGAAAAGCGTGCGGAGTTGACTGCTCAGACCTCCGCCGCCGGTGGTTCTTCCGATGAAGGTACGAGATGTTTTTTGTCGCTGTCTCAGATTACACATGGACTTGCCGTGATAGTTTATATAAGTAGAGACATTACTTAGAGTTAGCTTTTGGATTTAAATTAAGTAAAAACTCATTCTACTGTATCAGATCATATAACTATTACTGATTGACCTACCGTATCACAAAATTCACATCGTCGAAATGGAGTGAGCTGAAGATTTCATATTAACTAGTAATATGGATAAAACAATGTATATAATTAGGAGATAACTCTTGAAATTAGATTAGGTCCAAATCCAAATTCTCATAATTATCTCAAAAGTGGGAAAAATTTGTGCGGGATTGTTGGACAAAATATAAGCGAACCGTAACTAGTTAATGAAACTATTCTCAAAGTACTCTTCATTTTATTGAGTGTATTTCGAATGTTTTTGTGCCTTCAGTGTGAAATAAAGAAAGGAAAGTTAATGATAGAAAGTTGTGCGAGAGTCTGAATAATTATTGGAAGTAATGATTGAAAGTCATCATCGGAATAACTGTATTTATTATTACAATCATGTGTTATTGCAATTGTGCAATGTAAATGATATTGTGAATTGTTAGTACAGATTGGGAAGCAATAGCTGATCGTGAACCTGATGAGTTACTTCCCACGGTATCCTCAGATATTGTATCTGGAAAATCAAATCTTAAATTGGAGAATGCCAAAAGTGGAACCCCAAAAAGGCGTGGAAGAGGAACATTCTCTTATGAGAAACAAGAGCTTTATAGTGATCAGTTACTTGACAGACCGGTCGCTGATGTTGAGCAGGCTGAGACACGCTGTAATTCAGAAGATAATAGAGATGTACAAAGCAGTAAGTGACACATCATGGATTTTCAATCTATGATGAAAAAACCAGTTATATGCGTATTTTTGTGCCACGGCAACTATTTTGTATATGCAATGGTGTTTAGCGTGCTTGTTGGTTTTGATTGCTATTTGCTTCCACTACACCAGATCATCATTTTTCCAGAGTTTCCGTACTCTTTTAAGATGTAATCTACCCTTCTGCTAGGTTTAGTCTTTACAAGATATTGTATTAAAACGCTTGTGTTATGATTATTGGTTGGTCATTTCAGCAAAATATGGTACAAACCATGTTATTGTTCTGGCTGATTTTTCACCAAGTACTAGGACAACAGAGCTGGAGAAGCTTTTTGAGGACTTCAAAGACCGTGGATTTGTGATCCGTTGGGTTAATGATACGGTTGCACTTGCAGTATTCCGAACACCCTCAGTTGGTAATAGCAAGTTACCTGATTTATTATTGTTTTTCCTATGCAATACTTGTCATGATATTTACATAAATCAGGATGTTTTTCTGAAGGCATTATGATGTTGAACTAAGGTTGCGTGTAGCTAAAGTTGGGTTTTAGATAAGATAACCATTGAAATTGGGGGACTGATGATACATGTATCTTTATGAAAATGAACATTTATATTTGGTTGTTTGTGTAAATAACTTTATAAATGGTGAAATCTGAAATTTGCATTGATCTGATGAGCATGGAAGTTGAAGATTCACATTATTTAAATGATGCTACGATCATTCAAAAGAAAGACATTTTGAATTTTCTCCTTGACTTTGCATATTGAAAAACAGAGTATGGTTGCGGGTTCATGTAACAGTTCTTCAAGATAGCTATCATGCTAGTCACTTTTGTAAAAATATGAGATGATATATGCACTGTGTGTTAAGAAGAGTTTTAATTAAAAGGATTCTCCCTTGAACGACATCTTTGTCATCGCCGATCACCAACAAATAGAAGCTAGGTATAACATACTGTTATGACCTTTTCCCTTTCTTCTTCGGATGACTGGCTGAATTGGCTTTAAGCTAATGATTTCTACATTATTTTTTCAAAAAGAAATAAGTCCCTGTGATTTACTGTTAATACTGCATCAGTTTTGGTAGATTGTCTACTCTTTCATTTGATCAGTTGGCCATTCAACACCTTTAATATTACCTTTAATATACAATGCAGCACTTGAGGCTCTAAACAGTGTTCGTTGTTCATTCACCACGAGGATACTTGATGAAGATGATACTCTCCTTACTTCAATTAAAGCAAGAGGTACGTACTTAACTGTTTTCCTTTCAGGGTGGTTTACCAATATATATAAAGATGATATCCATGTTTCATGTACACATTTTTTTTGACGTCTTTGTTCCTAAATTTTACTGTACAACATTATTTATACTATTTAAAGGATAAAATAGGAAATAATGTGAACACAAAATATAAACGACTACAAACAAAGTAACTCTCTTAGAAATGATTATGTGCTATTTTTACCCAAAAAACTGACAAACTGTTACAATTGAGTGTGCCCACTGTGCTCTCTCAAGTAAATTTTAGAACGAAAGAAAAATAGTAAATAAAAATGTGAACAGATAGGCGCGCTAAAATTGTGTTTCTGCCAGTTTACACTAAAATTCTCTTTGTTGTGCATTTACTTTCAAAATTGAAATGCTGGAAACCTGATAACAGTCATGTTAAAAGGCTATGAAGCTTTTATGAATTCATAATATTAGTGTGCTTTGCCTATATTGTGTGATTTCTTCTATATGGTAGTATTCAATTGAGTTGATCTAAGGATTGATTAGTGATTTCAAGTGTATTAATTTAAACTTGTTTATTATGTAACTATTTTTTATCATATTAAATCTTTACATTTTGGATGACGAGAAGCAAATTACGTGTTTATTGCACTTTCTATCAATTAATGGTAAGAATTATGGATTTTGCCTTACATGTTTTAGCTGTGTTTATTGTTCATCCAGACCTGGAACCACCACGACAACGGCCGAAAACTTCAGCCCAAGCAGCACAGAGGCTTATTGCTCATAGTATGGGCTTAAAATTGTCATCCACAAGCGGTGGGTCCCGAGAATATAGAAAGCAAGAAATTGATAGGAGGGAACGTATTGTGACCAGGCAAAAATTGAGAGACGAGGCTTGGGGAGACGATTAATATCTTATAATTTTACTCCGCTTTAGTTGTTGTACCACTCAAATTTCCCAACCTCCTATTCAAGGAATTTCTTATTCACCCTCTAAATTTCTAATTGCTTTTTATAAAACGTACTTCAAAGTATAAAATATAAATACTCAATAATTTATTTCATTTTATCGTAGAAATCAAATCAGTAATACTTACATATATAAGACTCGATTCATCGATTTTTTATATGAAAAAGTAAATTAAGAATCCATGTCGCATACAGAAACTAAATTATACATTTAGTCTATAAAATCAATAAATAATTCGAAAACCAACAAAATTCAATAAACCTTGTATGATTAAGAATTGTAGTGTGTCTGCGCAATCATTCATATATGTCTCAGTTGAGGTCCTGACCTGATATTTAAAAATAATATTAAATGTCTTAAAGACTATGGGTCCAAGAATTGGATTTAAATTCGTTTTATATTTAGTTTAAAATTTATCATGGCTTAAATATACATTAGATTCTTATTTTTGTTGTTTTTATTCGATTTTTATTTTTGTTTTGTGTTCAATTAGATTCTCATTTTCATCAAATTTTGGTTAATTTGGTCTTTTTTTACTAATGGTGTTTAAACGGTTAACATTTTTAAATAGTTTGCCACATGTAAACTCTTGGTTTTTTTACTTTTCTTTAACTTTTCTAAAAAAAAAATTTAATTTTTTTAATTTAAAAAAAATTGTCCATGTCAAGTCACAATTGTGTTACATGTCATTTTGTGATTGTGTTTTTTTTTTTCAGGTTAGTCTCTATTTTCGTATTTTTGTTCAATTTAGTCTCAATTTTTGTTAAAATAAATCAATTTTGTTCATTTCAAATTGACACCAAATTTAATATCTTTTATACAAATTATATTAATACTTTTTCTAAAATTGATATTTTTATTAATTATTTTTTAAATTCAATTATAAATTATTAAATTTAATTATAAATTGAATATAATGTTTATATTTAATTGTTAAATAGAATATAATTATTTAAAATATTATAAAAATATAATTATTAAATATTTTTTTCTAATATTTATATTTTAAAATATTTTTAAAATTGATAATTAAAAATATTTTAAATATTCAAAATATTTTAGAAAAGTAAATTAATATTTAAATATAAAATGTTTTAGATTTTAATACCTAAAAGGGTTAAATATGTTTTTGGCCCCTCAAACTTCAGTGAATTTTGGAATTAGTCCCTCATCAAAACTTTACACCAATTTAGTCCTTCATCTTTCAAAATACGTGAATTTAGTCCTTTAAACCAAATTTTGTTAAGTTTATCTGTCGTTTCAAGCACATTTCATGATAGTATTTAAGTTAACATTTAAGCAAAAATGTGTCAAACAATGTAAATAATTTAAATACTATCATGAAATGCGCTTGAAACATCAGATAAACTTAACAAAATTTGGTTTAAAGGACTAAATTCACGCATTTTGAAATATGAAGGACTAAATTGGTCAAAAGTTTTGATGGGGGACTAATTCCAAATTTCGCTGAAACTTGAGGGACCAAAAACATATTTAACCCTATCTAAAATTCAATAAAAATATTAAATATTTTAGGTTTAAATGTCAATTTTACAAATGTTAATATATATTTTTAAAATTTTAATAATATATAAGCGAATTGCGATTAATGCTACAGAGAAGCATGCCTGTTTATTCCTTTCAGTTTTTCACAAAGAATCATGCTCAGGGATTTTTTTTATACAAATAAAGACATATATAAAAATATATATAGTCGATAAATATATTATATAAGCTTGTAATGTAATTCGTTTATCTTAAATTTGACTTTAGTTTTTTATATGGTTTCTTTAAATTTAAATTGACTTAACTTTTTAAAACAATTAAAAGTGTTTTAGTGCTTTGATTCCACTAAAAACGTTATACAAAGTGAAAGAAAAAGGCTTACTTTTACTTTTAATTAAATTTATTTTAGTGATAAATACAATATTATTTTCTCACTTTATACACACCCTTTCACTAAACAGAAGTTAATTTAAATCTTAATGTTATAATGAGTACGTCTACAATATTAGTTAGCTTGGTATGTTCTTATGTATATTATTAATATCATCTGTTGCCTTAACAGCCATTTCACAACCTTTTTTCTTTTCCTTTTACACTCAGCCCACAACATTATGTTTGTCTTCGCTATATAATTTCATACCATATTCTTCAATTCTTTGCATGTTAAAATAATTCAAACTTATTCATTTTATTTAACTTGTTTATTTAAATAAATAAATTCGTATTTTAATTTTAAAAATTAGATCTGAATAGATTAATTTTAATTTCTGATGTATGTAATTTTTTACTTGCCCATTCAAAAATTAAATTTTATGAAAATAAACATAAGCTAATAAATAGAGAAGAGGAACAAAAAAGTGCAAAGAAAGGGTGAAAAAGGGGGAAACAAAGGAAGGATAAGATAGAAAAAAAGAGTGAAGATGACACAATCCACTTGAGAGAAACAAGTGTTGGCAATGTTATGATACACAATTTTGTTGTACCATATATGTCTTTTCAAAAACTTAGCTTGAACCACATGTTCAAAAGTCTTGCACTCCCAAATGGGAATTAGAAGCTGCCAAGAGTGCTGCTCCAATTCCAGAGCCATCATTAGAATACTCAACAACAATTGTATCAGATGCTTCATCTCCCAACAACTCCTTCGGTGTACTCTCCAACGAACTTCTGAATTCAGCATAGTTTTCAAACAATCCTCCATCCAGTGCTATTACTGATTTCTGTTTCTCCCCATCTTTTGTTGTGTCTCTTCCTATTTTCTTTAGGATGCCAGAAATACCAGCAGTAGAAAGACGCGCTCCCCGAGTAGCAACGATATCACAAACTTCAACTACAATCTTCCTTTGCACAAACAGAAGACATGTTAAGGATACTGAGGTTGTGCACTTGAAAAGAAATGTATCAAGCTTGATTCAGAGACCTATCAAAATATCACAAAAATGCAAGGATCCAAGTATGTTTTATGTTTCCTATGTGATAGGAAGTACTAAGTTTGATAATACCATGTTAGATTTATGAGCTTCTATAAATATGATACCTTTATCATTTTTTACTTATCTTCATCTTAGACCTCTTAAAACTACAAGTGTGGTCATTCAACTGGTCAACCGTAGCACAGTTAACCCATGCAAGTGTGCTTGAGGATGTACTTATCCATGTAGACAAGCTGATTTTTCCTACAAATTTCTACATCCTGGACATGAAAGATGATGAAGGAAAGAGTTTGACCACTATTATCTTGGGAAGATCGTTCATGATGACAGTACATACCCAAATAGATGTGCATGCATGATCATTGACTATGGAGATAGGAGATGAAAATGTGCAGTTCAATGTGCTGGAAGCCATGAAACGTCCGACTAAAGACCATTCTTTGTTTTGTATTGATCTACTGAATGATGTAGTTAACAATTTTGTTTCCGGTTTTTTAGACGTTTTTTTCTAGTTTTTCTTCTTCTTTGGATTTCTTTTTTTCGAATATGTCGTACACGATTTTAGACGAAAAAGAAAACTGTAAAACAAGTGATATTGAGGACGCGATGTCACTAGATGATACCTTTGTGGCGTTTGAGTATGATGCTGAGGTGGCTGAAATTACCTTAGGCAGTAAATTGTTGCCATCTGTGCAATAACCACCCCCTTTGGAGTTGAAACCTTTACCATCTCATTTGAAATATGCTTATCTTGAGAAGGATAGGAAACTCCTTGTTATTGTATCTACCTTGCTCACTGACGATGATATGCTGGATGATGGCAGATATTTTTGGTATCAGTCCTTCTTTTTGCACACGCATAATACTTTTGGAAGAGGATGCTAAGCCAGTAAGGCAATCTCAGAGGAGACTGAATCCTCAGCTGATGGAGGTTGTGAAGAAGGAAGTCACTAAGTTGCTACAAGTAGGTATTATATATCCTTTTCTTGACAACACTTGGGTAAGTCCTGTACATGTGGTCCCCAAGAAATTTGGGATCACTGTGGTTAAGAACGAGAAGGACGAGTTGATTCCTACTCGAATTCAGAATAACTGGAGGGTCTACATTGATTATAGGAGGCAGGTCACCATGAAGGACTACTTTCCCTTATCATTCATGGACCAAATGTTAGACCGATTGGTAGGTAAGTTTCATTACTGCTTTCTTAATGGATTCTCTAGGTATTTTCAGATTTGTATAACCCAGAGGATCAACATAAGACCACTTTTACTTGTCCTTTCGGTACATATGCCTATAGGAAAATGCCATTTGGTATTTGCTATGTTCCTGAAACATTTCAACGATGTATGATGAATATTTTTATAGATTTATTGGAGCATTGTATTAAGGTTTTTATGGATGATTTTAGTGTATATGGTTCATCTTTTGATCTTTACTTGTCTAGTCTTGCGAAAGTATTGGAAATGTGTGAATAAACTAACCTTGTTTTAAATTTTGAAAAATGTCATTTTATGGTGGAACAAGGTATAGTTTTAGGTCACGTTGTTTCCAAGAATGGTATATTTGTAGATCCTGCTAAATTGATATTATTTCACAGTTACTGTAAGACCCGCGGAATTTAATTAATTAAATAAATAAATAATTAATAAATGCGGGTAGTGACAGCCTTTATGATATTAAATTTTGATTGGTATGACGTAGAAAAGCATTAGCTCAAATGGTTGAAAGTACTTTAATTGTGTGAGAGGACTTGAGTTCAAGTCCTATGTATGCCAAGTATGTGTTATTTAATTGTTATTGTTTTAACATTATTATTGAACATGTTGACTGATGACATAATGATTGAATTGTATTAGTTAGCATGAAATATGAATTGGTTTGGTATTGATTTGGCATTGCATGGTTGTGGGTCCAAGTTTTGGAGAACTCAAATTAAACTTTACTTTTGCCATTTTGGGTTTTTGGTTTGAATGTGAAGAGTTGAAGGAACCCTAGATGAATGGGCAGCCTAGAAGTGGCTGAAAAATAGTCTATAATACAATTTATTTCATGAAATTCTGCATTTCTGGAAATTTTCCAGAAACCGCCTGGTGGGTGATGAACCACCGCCAGGCGACACATCTGTTTCGGACTGGTTCTGGGTTCTTGGAGAAGAACTGCCTAGCGGCACATTCCCGGCCGCCAGGAGACACATAGAAAATCAACCAATTTTTCTGGGTTTGGATGAAGCGCTTGGCGGTAGCAAGTGACTCTCCAGGCAACGCGAGCTAAATTGGCTCGTTTTTGTTATTTCTGGGCTAAATCTGAGCGGGGGAAAAGTTAGCTGTGATCCTTAAAGGATGGTTCAATGTGTAGAGGTAGGTATATTAATGAAATGGAGGGAGAAATTAAATGGAACAGTGGCGAGATACTTTAGGGTTTAATGATTTGGGAATTTTGGCCTTTGGAATCGAATAGAGGTAATTTAATTGAGTAATTTTATTATTGAAATGGGCTAATCATTTTGTTGTGGTTGCTAAAAAGTTGGAAGGGTGCGGTTAATCTGCATTGGGGAAAACTTAGGAGAAAAGAGAAATGTAGGTGCGGGGGTTCTGGGAATTTGCCCAGAACTGTATGCACCGCCTGGCGGCACGAGTCTTGCCGCCAAGCGCCATATCAGAGTATTGGGTTCAGGTGTTTTCGTACATATTGGAAATGGGGGAATTAATCTGCATCATATGGAATGGGAACTTTGAGGAGTTTGGAATATAGGGGTGGTCGTCGAGGATAGATATGTGATACAAATATTATCAAATGATGATGGGAATAATTCTATATCATATTGAAATATAGGAATTGGACATAAACAGTGGCAGTTGGATGACTAATAAGATGTTTTAACTTAAGTGATAATGAATGAGTAAGTGGAAAAATGGTTCCTTGAGAGTATTTGGGAAAATTCTTGTTTATAGGAAAGGTAGATGGGACTATGGTGTGAGATAACAGTAACTTTTTGAATGCCAATGTGGGTAACTAGTTCCATAAGTCCATAAAATTGGTACACATTTGTGAGTGGTACATCTAGCCTTAATTTTTAGCTAATTGATAAGCATATGTATGAGGAAGTGGTGGAAGGGAATATTTTGGAGATGCAGTATAAGTGTTACAAGTACAAACGTTTGGATAAAGATCTGCAGGGCCTGCAGAAAACCAACAATGCAAAATCACTAGTATGTCGCTTGGTGGCGAGCTAGGTTCCACTGGGCGAAAACTTCAAAACAGAGAGGATTGGAAGCTTGTGACGCCTGGCAACAGGGATAGCTCCTCCAGGCGATAGCTGCTCAACAGAGGGCTACTGGGACACGTGCGCCTGGTGGTGAGGGTCTTCCCGCCAAGCGAAACCTGCATCGTGACTGTTTTAGAGGCGTTACGCATCACCAGCCAGGGTCTGAGGCTAGCAGCGCCTGGCAGCACGTGTCCCTCGCTAGGCAATTTTGCTGCTGCAACCTTGGTTCTAAATGTCTGAGTGCGTGATCTACAACGCTTTTGGTGATGCTTCAAAGTTGGGATTGTTGGTGTTCCTTGAGTTGAGCTCGGAACGTGCCGAGCTCGGGATAGGGGTTAAGCACGTGGCATTCCTCGAGTTGATCTCGGAATGGCATCCCTCAAGTTGAGCTCGGGATGGCGGATGAACACGAGAAACCCTTGAGTTGAGCTCAAGTTCGTGAGTGTTGCTGGTGTGAGTGTGCTAGTTGTGGCCAATACGGATGAGTCCAGATGGATTGCCCTCCTCAGCAGATAGCTGACGAGTTTGGTAGTCTTGGAACGTTGCGAACTATGTTCGTATTTGGGAACTCCACCTGGCGTTACGGTGTATGATCCGTAGTAATTGTTCCCGCACGTGCTCTATCGATTGTGGCTGATAGGTATGGCAGCAAGTCACATTGGGGTAATCACTAAATGAGGTAGAACACGAATGACCTGGTTGTGGCCAGGTGATATGGAATTCAAGGAGGGATTTTTATTTGGGGTGTTTGCATGAAATTTATAAGAGACTTATATTTATGTATAGGAATATAATTGTATGTTGATGCTATTAAGCTCACCCTATCTGCTTATGTTTGGCGATGATCGTCTGCGCGGTACACGTGAGCAGTTGATGCTGATGCAAATGGTGATGGTGAGGCTTAGCCACAGAGCGGGGAAAAGCTTGGGAGTTTTATGTATTTTCATGTTTTATGATTTTGGCATAAGTTGTAAACTCTTATGAGATATCTTTGGGTTATTCCACTTTTGTAATTATGGATTTTGGTTTTATCCTTTGAATTTATAAAAATTTAAATTTTCCGCACTTTTGGGAAATGATGTATTATTCATAAATGAGATGTCTTTATGATTTTATCTATTTTATTTACTTAAAATCCGTAAAATCCTGACGGGATGTTACAGTTACCTTACACCTCTTATGTGAAAAAGGTTCGATATTTCTTGGACATGCAGGGTTTTGCAAGAGGTTTATCCAGGACTTTAGCAAAATAGTTAATCCTCTCTCCAACTTGTTGCAAAGGGATGTCCCATTTGACTTTAGAGAGGGGTCCAAAGATGCTTTTAATATTTTGAAAAATGCGCTCACCACCACTCCTATCATCCAGCCACCTGACTGAACATTTCCATTCGAGTTTATGTGTGATGCACCAAACTTTGCAATGGGAGTGGTGCTTGCAAAAGGAGATGGGAAGCTACCACATGTGATATATTATGCTTCCAAGACACTAGACATAGCGCATGCTAACTACATCGCAACTGAGAAGGAATTATTAGTTCTTGTTTGCCTTGGACAAATTTAAATCGTATATACTTGGTTCCAAGGTAATTATTTACACTGATCATGCTGCATTGAAATTCCTTCTGAATAAAGCAGATTCCAAGGCAAAGTTAATTAGATGGATGCTACTGCTCCAAGAATTTGACATTGAAATTCGAGACAAAAGTGAGACACATAACTTAGTAGCTGACCATCTTAGTAGGATTGAAAAGGAAGAAGATGACAGTCTTATCCAAGATAACTTTCCTGATGAAGTCCTCCTAGCTTTAACTTATGTTAAATGTATGTTTCCTGAATCTTGGTTTGCTGATATTGTTAACTATTTTGTTGTTTGTGCTATTCCTCTTTCCTTCTCCAAGTCTGAAAGAACCAAGTTGAAAAGTGTGGCAAAGCACTATGTATGGGAAGATCCAATCTTATGGCGCATTGGTAGTGACCAAGTCATAAGGAAGTGTGCTCCAGATAACAAGATACCTAATGTGCTAGAGTTCTGTCATTCGTCTCCTTGTGGTGGACAATATGGCACACAAAGGACAAGTAGAAAGGTGTTGGATTGTGGTTTGTATTGGCCTACCTTTTTTAAGGATGCAAGGAGGGTGTATGTGAACAATGTCAGAGAGTAGCTAGATCCATTACTAACATGCATGAGACACTTCAACAACCCAAATTATTTTGTGAGGTATTTGATATTTGGGGTATTGACTTTATGGGTCCTTTTCGTTCTTCTTCTGGGTTTACTTATATTTTGCTTGTTGTAGACTATATCTCCAAATGGGTGGAAGCCATAGCTACAAGGACTATTGATGCTCGAGTTGTCATGAGTTTTGTCAGGTCTAACATTTTCTATAGGTTTATGATACCACGAGCTATCATCAATAACCATGAAACTCATTTTTGTAATAAGTTGCTTGAGAACATGTTGAAGAAATATGGGGTGACACATCACGTTGCTACACCATATCACCCCAGACTAATGGACAAGCAGAGATATCTAATAGAGAGATTAGAAAGATACTAAAGAAAATAGTGAAGCCAAACAAAAAGGATTGGGCCATAAGATTGGATGATTCACTTTGGGCACATAGGACAACTTATAAAGAACCTATAGGTATGTCACCTTTTAGTGTTTTTTTTTTTTGGAAAGGCTTGACATCTACCTGTAGAGATTGAGCATCGGGCCTATTGGGCCGTGAAAGCTTATAACTTGGACTTGGAAGAAGCAGGAAAATAATGAAAACTTCAGTTGCAAGAATTAGAGGAGATTAGGCTTGTGGCCTATGAAAAATCAAAGTTCTACAAAGAGAAGACCAAACAATTTCATGACCAAAATCTTGCTCCTAGGAAGGACTTTAAGGTAAGCCAAAATGTTTACTATATAAGTCTAGGTTAGGTCACATGAGTGGTAAGTTACACTCTAAATGGGAAGGGTCATTTATTGTTATAGAAGTATTTCCTTATGGAGAAGTGGAGATCAAGGAAGAATATTCAAATAACACTTTTAAAGTTAATGAACATCGTTTTCGGATATTCAATGAAAATCAAGATATGTTGAATAAGATGATTGATGGGATGAACTTGACTTCTCCTGCATACCTTCCGCCTTGAGGAGGTAAGTACCCTTCATACTTTTTCTTTACATTTTATATATATTGAATACATTGAAACATTTTATTTTGTTCCTCCTTTTTCTAATTTTGTTTTCTGTTTGTTTTGTTTTTCTTTTGAAAAAAAATCTGTGATTTCTTTTTGAGAAAATTGTGAAATTATTAACTTTCTAGTGAAACTTTTAAACAATATGTCTCATAAGAAATTCAGCAAAAATATTTCCTTGCTTTCAATAGAACATATTTGCATGGATTTTAGGATTTGGTTTAGTAACTGGGATGATCATAATGTTGGAAAAAATAAAAGTCATGTACTATGAGTGGATTATTTCTATGATTTACTAATTGAGTTGATTTGAGAATTTCTGAAATAAATATTTTGTGAAATAGTTTTGACCTTGTGAGTTTTGGACTTTATTGTAAAGGATGGACTATCATGTGTCATTTTTATTTTTCTTGAGTGACTTACTCGTGTTTTGTTTATAATCAAATATTTAACTTGATTCTTTTGTTGTGCAACTTAGGTGAATATGTATAGTTTGATATGACTAAGACATTTCTTGTTTTTAGCTACTTGGCCAAATAAGTTAATCTTGATATTGATTCATTGGTAACTCCTTTAAGCTTTAAACCTCTTTTTTTTTTTTTTAAATCCATTATAAATTTTTAAAAAGAAAAGACAATATTTTTCCTTACCTTAAAAAGAAAAAAGGAACTAATGAATTATGATAGGATTGGTTGTGGAATAAAGTGTGTGGATAAGTATCTCACTCATAAATTAAAAAAAAAGTGACAAAGAAATGATGAAAGAATTTTGAAAAAATATAGACAAATGATTGTTTTGTAAATTTTTCTTTTGTTAAATACGAGAATGGAGACATGATAAGAAACATTGCTTTAAAATTACTATCAATAGTTTCAATCACATCGATCAAAATTAAATTCATATAAAAAATATATTTCATTGCGTTAGTTTGACTAACACTAAACCGTTTTAATTAAAAATAATTTAAAAACTAGTAATAAGTACACCTGGATTCAACAAACACTACTTAGAAATAATCTTAAAAAATTGATACAATAAATTATTGTCCATAGTTTTAGTTCGGGTTGCACATCTGAGACACAAATATGATGTTATTAATTAATTAGCATCTAGTTTTACTTTTAAACTGATATCTATTTTTTTAATGTAAAATTTGATTTATTTCATCCTCATGAAATTAACTATCTTCACCACTTTTAGTTAAATTAATTAAAAATAAATAAATCTAATTATAATTATAATTATTGTTATTATTATTTAACTTATTATTCAAACGATTTAAATTTTACTATCATCCTAAGCACGCCCATAATTGAAACACCCTTTTACACTCATCCAATCAAAATAACTGAGGTCATAAAATATTAACAAACTACGATTTATGTCATTTGTGATTAGAGAAGGGGTAAAAGTGTTTTACATGCAGACATTTCAAAAATTATTAAATAATTTCAAATTTTTCACTCTCATTTTTTTTTAATGTAATTTAGTATGATATATTAATTCTTTTAAAAAAATAGTAACACATTAATCAATAATTTATACTAGATTATATAAAAATAAAAAATGAGAGTAGAAAATAAGGATGTAATATTATTCTGCATACATTATTTCGTGAGAAAAGGGCTTCTAGAAATAAAATAGCTTCCAAAAAAGTTAATTCTTGTAATGAATTCTTTGCTGTTGCTATCTAAAATAGAAATTACGAATGAGAAGTATATTTTGACCCAATCGTTTCGATGTGGGTTTAAACTTTTCAGGTTTCAAATTGAGATTTGGTTTGAATTCAACCTAATCACTGTGACATCAATGGCTGCAATGTCGGTTTACAGAAACCAAATTAAATTAACAAAGCACAAAAGTTAATCGGTGCTATTGCTATATACAATGTTATCCAACTTTGATTTTTCTCTCATCTTACTTTCTTTTTCTTACATTCTTTTTAACACCATTTTTTTATTTTCTTTGTCACATCACAATACTCATTATTTTGTATTATTGTGTTGCAACTTTTTTCTTTCTTTCACTCTTCTGGATGCTAATCACCTTTGAAAATATGAGAGACTGAACTAAGTAACACGTGGTAGCCAAAGAAAATTAAGTTTAGAAATTGTGATAAACACGGCATTTGAGTCCACATCATGTGGGCCTCTTGTGGTGGGGTGTGGGCCTCACAATGATAGACTAGACACCATTTTCCATTGAGACCTAATAAAATTTAAATTTTAGGTTTATGAAAAAAAAAACATGTGATTCAATTTTAGGTTTGAGTCTTCATCTAATCTTTAAAATTTTCCTAAGTTTAAGGGATTATTATTTTTCAAATTAGAGGATAAAACTATATTTTTTTAGAAAAATGTAGATATATAAAACACAGTTAAGTCTCTTTTTTATTTTTTTCAATTCACTGATTTGTTTTTTTGTGTAGAACTTGCACATGAAAGACATGCATGCATGCTTTATACGATGGTTGTTAAAAATGGAAAAAAGGAATGGAAACAATTAACAATGGAGACTTTGGGGGACGCCGTAGGCTGAAATAATCCAATAGACCATTTATGCATTACATTTTAGTAACATATGCTCAAATTAACAAACTTCTTTTACATGTTAAGTTCTCACTGCATACGGATGCTAAAGGGACTTTTTGGTTTCTCAATTTGTTAAAATTTGGTAAATCAAGTTAGGGCTTTTAACCTTTTAAAATATGGTTAAATATTTTTTAGTTTCTGAATTTTAATGCGAAATTGAAATTTGTTATTGTAGAATTTTGATATATTTTGGTTTCTGAACTTTGAAAATGAATTGATATACTTCTTTTAATTCAATTATCTTATTTCTTTTTTAGTATAATGCGTTTCATACTAGTATTTGACTTACATGTATCATTTGACGTGTTTCAGTTTCAATGTTAGCTGGAAAACGTGTTTGACATGTCAAAGAAATTAACCTAATTGAGTTAAAAGGACTATGTTCATTCATTTTTAAAGTATGGAGATAAAAATGTATAAAAGTTTTTTATAGTGACAAATTTCAATTTCGCATCAAAATTCGGGGATCAAAATCATATTTAACTCTTTAAACTACTATGAATGGGGACGAGATGAACTAATCTACCTTTTTTTTAAAATTAAAAATAAAAATAATTTAAAAAGTAATTTTTTTTATATTACACTACAAAGATAAAATTATAATAATATTGTAATTTAAATCATTAATATTTATAAATTAAATTATAATTATAACACAAAAATTTAATATAAAAATATAATAATTATTTTAATTAAAAATTTAAAAATACTTATACAATTAAATATGTTTCTAATATTAATATATATATATATATATATATATATATATATATATATATATATATATATTATCATCAAAATTGATTATGTTAATTATACCAACGAAACAAATCATCCATATTAACAACTTCAATTTTAATAAAAAGTATTTGATTCATTTCAATAAATTTAACGGAAATGATCAAATTGCATTAATTTTTCACAAATCAAAATCAAATTGTATCAATTTTCATAAATTCAAACTAAAAGAAATTAGAGAAACAACTTGAAGTTTTTAAACAAAAACAATAAAATGAGTAATTATATTTTGTATTTTTAATTTGTCGCTCTAACTTTATTTTATCTTAATTTGACTCATGTTTACATACATATTTTCACAACAACAAAAACAATCAGTATTATTAAACTTTAAGTCCTTAATAAATTTAGTTATTTTAAATTAAACCCTATTACAAATTTTCATTTCATTATGATCTAAAATATTTATATGTTTTATTAATTCACTATTATATGTGACTGTTTGATTATACAATTTCAAATACAATATCATAGTTTTGAATAAGAAATCATAACTTTTTTTTTTTTGTAAAATAGGACATCATTTTATCTTTTTAATTAAACACTAAACTAAAAATTTAAAATAAAACACTAAATATGAAAATGTTGAATTACCCACATATAATTACCCATGGAAAAAAAGTTAATCTGTAAAGTTTTGTTATTTACATATTACTCATTGATTTTATTAATATTAATAAAAAAATAAAAAATAAGCAAAGCTATAGTTGCATAATAAACTTATCTACCATGGAAAAGAAAATCCATAAATAAACTAATTAATTCATGGGTAAAAAAAAATTAATTAAAAACAAAAATGTCAATATGTTTCCCCCAAAATTCATCACACGTCCTGAAAATTTTCTAAACCTTTCCTCCAAACTCTTTCCTCCAATCTTTCAAAATCTCTCAAAACCTTCAAATCTTCTAAAACCTCTAATGATCTCAAGTGAAATATGATGGTGAGCCAAATTTGTGAAAAATGTGTCATGTCGTCACTTTAGGTCGAGGCAAAGATGAACCTCACATAAAGGACGAACTGCACGAACCACAAAAGAACCTCAAATGAAATTTGTTGTTAACGAACCTCAACCATGTCGTTGATGTTGGGACGAACTTCAATAACGAAGGATTGTTGTTGTTGGTACGAACTTTGGTGACGAAGGATTACTACTGCGGCGATGTGAGTGTTCCTAGACAAGCAAAACAAAGGACTAGCAATACTCAATGACGAAGTTAAACCCTAAATTCTCAAATTTAGTAGTGTTAAATTGTAAAATAAAATAAAATTATATTTTTAATAAAAAATTATATTATGATAAGTTACACACAGAGTATTTTTGTAGGTAATAATTTTTAAAATAATTTTTATATATTTTTTGTATTATATTTATTTTCTACGCCAAATTGTGTAGGTAAAGTTTCATAAAATAAATTACTTATGAAATTTTCGTATGTAATTGATTTTTTTGTTACCTACGAACTCTTACTTTATCTATGACCTTTTTTTCGTAGATAAAATGAAATTATCTACGAAAATTATTTCGTAGATAATTCTCATATTTCTTGTAGTGTCAGTCCTTGTGAACCTGTCACGCCATCAAGCTCTCGTGTCGTCCAATCAGGAAAAACACCTTTCAGCTCTCACGTCGTCCAACTCTGTTCTTGTTGTCGTCAATCTCTCGTGTCATCTAGTCTTTGCATCAAGAACCCTTCACGTTGCGAGTCCTAATGTCGTTAAGACCTCTTTTTGACAAAAGTTACCAATGGAAGGTGGTCGTATGTATTACCCACAAAATTTAAGTGGTTGGTAATTACCCGCAGACTGTGGTCCATATGTATTACCCACAACGTGACATTTTTCACGAACCAGAAATCCATTAAAATTTACTTATGCCACCATTACACACGGATTTAAAGTCATCGATAATCCGTAAGTAATTTGTAATTACCACCAAAGATGGTTATTTCTTTATATATGTAGTTGTATTATTATTATTATTATTATTATTATTATTATTATTATTATAGTTAAATACACATTTTACATTTATTTACTACGAGATCATATCTCAATTACTTGCACTTTTTATTTGTTTTGTTGTTCATTTTATCTTTACATCAGTGTAATTATTTTAATTAAAAAAATAGTTACTAAAATTATTAAAATGATAAAATGGACAAATAGTTTTTATTATGAATAATTATTTTAATGTAACAAATAATAATTAAGAGGATAAAATTGTATGAACAAAAGAGAAAAAAATGTGCATCTCTTTGTATATGCAGTTATTGTATTATTATTATTTTTATTACTACGACATATTATTATAATGGTATTATTATTATTATTATTTTTTATCATTATAAGTGTATTTTTTTTAATTATAAAAAATGTTATTATACTAAATACTTTTGCTAAATAGAGTTTTAATCTTTTAAAATTTTTAAAATTTAAAATGTAAAATTTATATTAATATTATTATTAGTACTTTTAATGGTTAAATAAATATAATAACAATTATATAATTATTCTAAAAATATTTAAACAAAAAAAAATTTCGTACGGATCATAGACTATTATAATTATTTCGTAAAATAAATTAAATGTACTATATTGTGATATCAATTTTATTTATTATATTTAAAACTAAAATTATTATTGCATCACTTAAATTTACTATTTCATTACTTTAATAACAATATTTATAATAATATAACTTAATTTTCATAATATTTTATTATATAATATTTTCACTATTTTATTATTTTAATATACAAAATAAATAAAAAATACGTCTCATGCGTATGCACTTGTCAATATACTAGTTTGTTATCAAATATTTAACTTTCTTATCTCTATCCAATATGAGATTTAGCCAAATACAATACCAATGAGACATTATTTTAATCTACACATAAAATATTAACTTACCTCTCACTCAAAATCATAAGATAACAAGTTTATGAGTTTTATTTATTATTAGGTATTTAACTATTTCTTCTTCTTTTTTTTTTTTACTTTTAATCAACGTGGGAGTTAAACTTAATTCTCAACAAGTAAGTATGTGTATTTTTAATGTATAGATAGTTTACATAATATTTTACATCATTGTTTTTTAACTAATAGTTATATAGTCATTTATCTATATTATTATATAAAAAGGATTATCCATTTTGGTGTACAAATTTATTTTTTAATTTTATCCTTAAATATACGTTTTAAGTGTTTTTTTTAATTTAACAATGTTTTCAAATTTAATCATTTTCTAATATTAAAATAACTGTTTATAATAAAAAACTTTACCTACGAATTAAACAAAAATATCTACAATAAAATTATAAAAAATATTTATATTTATCTATACTATTATACAAAGAAGATTCTCCATTTCTGTATGTACATTCTTTTTTCAATTTTTCCTTTAAATATATGTTTTAAGTGATTTTCTTTTTAATTTAAGGATTTTTTGAAATTTAATCATTTTCTAAAACTAAACTAAGTTTTGATAATAAAAAAATTAGATAAGAAATAAATAAAATTATCTACAAAAAAATTGTAAAAGTTTTTTTATTTATTTATAATTATGCTGAAAATTTTATTACTCTGTTATTGTAACAAAAATGAACAAAACAGATATGTTTTCTCTTGTTGTTTTAAGAAGAGATGTCTACCATATGTTTTATTTAGAGTTCTCAAACTGAGTTGGAATTTGCGAGCTAATCCGACGGGTTGAGTTGGGTTGGAAATTTTTTACAAATTTTAATATGAGTTAATTTTTTACCCGACCCACCTAGAATTCGGTTCATCCGAGTTGAACTTGTGGTGAGTCAGATTGGCTCACCAACCCGCAAGTAAAGGGTCACATGTTTTATCTTAAGTTGAGTTTTTCATTTTGGTCATGTTAGGTTATTTTTCTTTAGCAAACACATAGATAATTTGTATTTTTATAATTTTGGTTTGTTTGGATTGTATCAAAGTTTATTTAGATTTTAATTAGAATTAGAATTTATTTTGACTAAAAAATATTGTATTTTTTTTAATTAAGTGAGTCCGTGAGCCAACTCGTTTAACCCACCGACCCGTGGTGGACCGGACTGGATTCAATTTGTTTTGGCTCGTTAATAAGTGAGTCAGGTTTGGTTAACTTACTAAGTGATCAATCTATGGTTGGTCAAGTCGAACTAGGCCGAATTACCTGATTTTACAACATCAGTTTTATTTATCGATAGTAATTTTTTATACTAATAATAAATAAACAAGTATATAATGAATAAAATATCATTTTATTTATTTAATTGCAATACATTCGCATTACAAATATTTTATATTGTCCTTTTCAGATTAAATTGTCTTATAATTGAAAATTTTATAACTATTATTGGTTAATATGTATTAAAATTAAATTTTCTTTTTAAATATGATGAAACTAATCTATTCATGATGGATATTATTAAAATCATAGAATATCTATGACAAATTAATTAAAGTAAATAGAAAGAAAATAAATGAATTTAATTATATTTTTTAAGAGAGAAGAAAGTACAATAATATTTAAAGCTATGAGATAGTATAATAATTTGTGTGTT
>Ga0214542_1005343_pt1 | contig 24476 bp, 12 predicted proteins | sample CNSS1metaG_FD_160096 | JGI IMG/M metagenome (GOLD analysis project Ga0214542, IMG submission 160096) | Root nodule microbial communities from cowpea collected in UCLA plant growth center, Los Angeles, California, USA - CNSS1 | ecosystem: Host-associated > Plants > Roots > Nodule | place: USA...
GAGTATGGGGGATTTCGTAGTCATAAAGTGGTGTGAGTAACGATCTATAAACATACTTAACAATTATTAAGTAATTAAAAGTTATAAAACCGTAATTAAGCATGGATTTTGAATTAAGTTTTGGTTTATTTGTTGTGAATAATTAGGGAGGATTTTCGTAAATACGCTGATTTTTGCTTCAAGACGTTCGGAGACAGAGTGAAGCATTGGGTGACACTGAACGAACCGTTATCGTATAGTCTGAATGGTTACAATGGAGGAACCTTTGCACCAGGTAGATGTTCTAAGTACGCTGGGAATTGTCCTGCTGGTGACTCTGCCACTGAACCTTACATCGTTGGACACAACCTTTTACTTGCTCATGAGTCTGCTGCCACCTTGTACAAGACAAAATACCAGGTTAGCTTCAAAAACATTTTCCTCAAAATAAAAATGAGAAATTCTAGTAACCCTACTTTGGATAAAAGTAACGTTTTCTGTTTTTGCTTGTTTGTGGACTATCTTATCATGTTATAGGGTCATCAAAAGGGACAAATTGGGATTACCTTACCGACTCACTACTTTTTGCCGAAATCTAACAGTGCTGCTGACGAGGGAGCTGCAAGTAGAGCTCTAGACTTTTTCTTTGGTTGGTATGTATTTCTTGTAATAAAATATATTAGAAATCTATATCGACTAAAAGTAAGATCCTACATCGGAAACATATTGTAAACGTGGAAATGAAATTTTTGTGAGGTATGGTCATCCGGTTACATATGGTGACTATCCTGAAAGTATGAAATGGTCAGTGGGTGCTAGACTTCCCAAATTCACAAAATCTGAATCTGAAGGCCTAAGAAAATCCATTGATTTTCTTGGTGTGAATTACTACACCACATATTATGCAGAAAATGCTGCACCTGTCACCACCAACAGGACCTTCTACACAGATATGCTAGCCACTCTATCTAGTAAGTACATATTTCAAAACTATGTGAAATTACTGTCTTTATAATATTTTTTAACACTGAACTGACAAACACAAGCAACAATTTTCTCTTGATCATAGCGGAAAAGAATGGTGAAGCTATTGGAACCCCGGTGCGTACAGTAAATTTTCTCTGGGACTAATTAAACTAATTAGTGCTATTTAATTTTAGTTATAGTGGAAAATGCACACCATGCAAATATTATTTCCTTTCATGAAAGTGATTCTAAAATGTCCGAATCATAGCATAACTTGGCAAAAAACATCTTGCAGTTGTAGTGAACATGACTCTTACGACTGGTGAAAATTTTTATGCAGACGGATTTGGATTGGCTCTTCGTATATCCCAAGGGAATTTATCATCTTATGGTATACATAAGGGATAAATACAAGAATCCAAATATTTACATCACTGAAAATGGTAAATACTACCCGGTTAATTTCCCGTTTTTGTTACTAGATAAGTTTGCAATCATCCCATCAAAAAATTTCTACATGTTTAGGCTTCAGGAGAAAAACAAAATTAATTGATAGGTTTCCTCAGAAGTTAAGATTAATTGGTTTTTAATTTGTTGTAGGCGTTGCTAAAGCAAGGAATGATTCAATACCAGTGGATGAAGCCTGCAAGGATGGTATCAGGATTAGGTACCTTATTGGCCATCTTCATTTCCTTCTTCAATCGATCAGGTGAGAATTTAACTGCAAATTTAAGCATATTTTGTTCATACTAAATTGTTAGTTTTACTAAGAGGAATTATATTATAACTCTCATTTTTTGACTCTCATTTTTTATTTTCTGACGTAACTTAGTGTAGGTTATTGATTCTTTCAAAAAAAAATAGTGATACATTAATCAATAATTCATACAAAACCACATGGGAAAGTAAATGATGAAAATAAAAAAATGGAAGACTTATTATCATTATCCTTTTACTGATTATATTTTTCCTGCAGGGAAGGTGTTAATGTGAAGGGCTACTATGCATGGTCATTTTCAGACAGCTTTGAATGGGATGCTGGTTACACAGTTCGATTTGGACAGATATATGTTGATTACAACAACAATATGAAAAGATACCTAAAGTTTTCTTGTTTGTGGCTGAAAAAGTTTCTTCTCAAGTGACCTAAATTTGTGGTTCCTTTGGCATTCCTGGTGTTTTTACTGTTTATTGCCTACTTTTCACTATGATGTAATCAATAAATCATTGTTATCATCAAATATAAATAATTCTTATATGGCGTGTAAAAGTAAAGTACATCTTCATCACATTTAGTCATCTTCTTTATCATCAAACCTACCTTTATAGATGTCGTCCTTGTTTTATAAAGTTTTCCATAAAGACGAAACATTATAATGTTGGAAATAAATGCCTAAATGCATTTTTTCTATGTTTCTATGATATAATGCAAAATTTTGAATCATTTCATACATTAAATGTGTTTTTTTTTTCACTTAAGATTTTCTATGAATAACAATAGACCAATTCTTGCACTTGCCCATGGGAATAAGACGTGTACTGCCATAAAAATTTCAGAAGTTATTTGGATGTATTAAAATGTAATGCAAATTTTAAAACAATATAGAAAAACCTAATATATAATTAAAACTAATGAGGTAAAATCTAGAATGTTTTACATAAGCGGTAAAAGTGGTGGATGAGATCCAATTTCTAGAATAATCATTTAAGTGAAATAGATCTACAAATACTTATGTACACTATTAAAGAATACTATAGAAGAATATATTAAATAGTTAATAAAATGAAAGTATATTAAAAAAAATAAAGGAAAAAAGAGTGATAGAAAATTTTTCTGTCACTCTCACAAAAAAAAAATATGATTCTATTGAAGCTTTCATAGAAACTTCCTCGGATCCATCTATCGCAAAATAAATTACTTGGTTTTCTTAAAACGCATGAAGAAAAATTCGTGATGATACAAATTCAATTGAAAATGCATTCCCATCAAAACTCAAATTATAGTCAAAAAATAACGAAAATGGATAAAAGAAAAATATTGGAGAATATTCTAGAGACCGAGATTCGAGAAATTCCACTATAAACAATAAAGATAAATATCCTCCATATGACATTTGCAATAAGTTAGGCCAAGTAGAAAAAAAATTGTTGTCATCATGGGAAATCAATGTCATTGTTGCAATAAACCCAAACACGTGGAGAAGTATTATTGTAATAAAAATAAGCATCATGCAAATTTTGTCGAAGAACATAATTAGGAACAATATTTATTTTATGTTAATCAAGAATCTCCTAGACTTGGTAATTCGATAGTGGATGCATCAATTATATGGCCAAATATCTAAACATATTCAAAAATATTGATAAATCTTTCAAATTGTCAAAGTTCGGCTGTGAAACAACACAACAATAGAGTCTCAAGGAAAAGTACCTCTTATGGTGGAGACAAAGAAATATATGAATTCATCAAGGACGTTTTACTAGTTCTAAATCTTAAAGAAAAACTTTAGTATTGGCCAAATGATAGAGAATAAGTATTCTCATTGCTTTGAGAAAAATACATGCAAAAGTTTTGGCTATAGAAAGTTAGAAATTGACAAAATGAAAATAGAGAAGAAAAATAGAAGCTTTGACATAAGATTCAAACCTAAAAGTAATACTAGCATAAAGGTAGAAGTTGATGACTCATGGTTTGCTTATTTTTCTCTCCTAACAAATAAAACTACTTTAAAAACTAGGAATGATTTTCGAGAATATGCCCAATTTTGCTTCAAAATCTGTGGTGATAGTGAAGCATTGGGTGACTCTAAATGAAGCATATATACCTTCAGCATAAATGCATAGCATGGTGGCAGTTGCACCAGTGACTCAGCCACCTTATATTGTTGTAACTATGTTGAACCTTACATTGTTGCTCACCACCTTATACTTGCTCATGGAGTAGCAGCTACCTTGTCCAAGAACAAATACCAGGTTAAGGAAGGATAGCACGCTTTATTTTGTTTTCCTTCTTTTTTTTTCAAAACTCTGTCAGCATTAGGGGAAGGAAAAGTTTTTAAAATAAAAGCTTCATAATAAATTAATTTTCAGAAAGGTGATTTTGGTATATTCAGAAATAAAGGGATGCAGGTGGAAAACATGCAGAAAGAATTTTTGTAGAATTAGGTAAATATAGGGTTGAGTCAGGAGGGGTGGGGGGACAAAATCAAACCAGAGGCTGTTTTTTCTTGTATTACCTTTGTGATTAGTTGTAATTTTTGGTTGGTAGTGGTGACAGGCAGCGACGGAATTCTTAAGGAGCAGCTGGGCTATAGCCCCAAACTTTTCTTATTTTTTTTTATTTTTTTTAAATTATGTATATCTTTTAATTTTTTAAATTACATGTATCTTTTTAAATTAGATAATATTACATTGAAAAATTCATGAAAATTAAATTAGGTATTTTTTTATTTTTTTTTACAAAGTGCAATATTTAATGTTAATAAATAGTAAAATATAAAATAAAATATAATAAAGAAAAAAATTATTAAGATAATTTTCAATTTTTTTTCTCATTGTCTTTTGAATTTTTCATATATTGTACTCATCTCTCACCCTCACATAATTTCTTTTGTTGTCGAAGAAAAAAAAAACAAGTTCAACAAAAATTTATTATTTTTTTCCTCATTTTTTATATCTTTTCTTTCCTTTTTAAAGAAAAAAAAAGGTAATTTTCTCTTGTCTCTTTTGGGAGTGAAATACTTTTTTAATATTTAGCACTATTTTTTATCTCATGACATTTTGTATATTATTTTTATGAATATAGAAGAGTAAGTAATGTATTATTTGATTTTTTTTATAGATAATTTTTAAGTGGACTTGATTATCATAATTTTGTGTTATCTCTAAATTTTTTATTAGATTATGATAAATTATTTTTTAGTCTTAAACTTGTTTTTTAAATAGATATATTGATGAAAAAAAAAATCCATTTTTTAAAATTGATAAAAGAAAAGTGAAGATCAAAATCGGACAATATTGTTGGTCATCGCATAACAATGAAATGAAATATTTGTGATGACTTTTGAATCGATATGTGCACATTAGTAAAATGGAAAATGAATATTTTGTAGATAATATGGTTATTTATATTAAAAAATATAGCTGAAAAATTTAATTATGGTTGAATTATATGATAAGTCCAGGAATATGAAAAACAATAGATTATAGCTATACTAAATTATTTATTCATTTTTATTGAATTAGTGACAATAATGTTAAATATATAAATTTTAAGTATATTATTTTGACTCCCCAACAATTTTGATCAAGATCCATCACTAGTGACCGATGATCAGTGGTGGCTTATTTTTATATTTTTGAAATACATTCTTAAGTGTATAATTTGAAATATATTTTTGAATTTAGATTAAATCATTCTAAAAGATCTTAAAATCTTAAGTAGGTCTATTTCTTTTTATTTGACTCAATCGGGTCCCTATTTTGGAAAAAAAAATTGTTGAAATTATGTCTTTTTCGTTAATAGTATACTAACGGGGTTAACTATGTGCCACGTGTCAATAAGTGATTTTTTAAAATTTTTAATTTTTTTAATAATTTTTAAAAAAATAAATATAATTTCCACATGTCAATCAAACGTTGTGTCACATGGTAGGAACAATGTGATGTGGCACTGGTAGTGTCACGTGTCACTATTGCATGTCAAAAGTATCAATGTAATCCTCGTATTTGTTGTTTTGTCTCAATTTGGTCTCAATTTTATGACATTTTTATTATAATTTATATTTTTAACAAAATTAAGTTTATTTAAATGTATATTTTGTATTAAATTTTATTTAAATTTTGTTTTAAATATTTATATATCTATCATTTATAGATAAATGTTAGAGTTGCTTTAAAAATAAAAACTTTATAAATTCAAATACAAAATTTTAAAACAATTTAAAATAAATATATTTATTTAAAATCTTACAATTCAATTTATAAAGTTTTTATTTTTAAACCAACTCTAACATTTGTCTATAAATTATTATAAATATTTGAAACAATATTTAAATAAAGTTCAATGTAAAATAAAAACTTAATTTTGTTAGAAATATCATTGTAACATTTATATAAAGGTAAGATGTTGTCTCAATTTGAATAGGGAATGAGATTAATTCAGTTTTAAAAAAATTGAGTCCAAATTGAAACAAAATAATAAAAATAGGGACTATATTTAGATTTTTCACATCCAATAGTGACATGTGACACTACTACTGGCACATCACATTATTTCTCCCACGTGACACAATGTCAGATTGACACATGATAATTATTATTTTTTAATTTAAAAAGAATTAAAAATTTTAAAAAAATAAAAAAATTATAAAACCATATGCTAATATATGGCACATAGTTAACACAGAAATGATCTAATTGCAACGAATTTTAAATTTTTCAAAATAAAAACTCAATTGAGTCAAATAAAGAAAAACCTACTTGAGATTTTGTTATAAAAATGAAAATCTCTGGAATGATTTAACCTTAAATTTAAAAATATATTTTAAGATGTATAATCTGATATATATATTTTTAATTCAAAAATACATCTTAAAATTTTGTTAGATATAATTGATTGTACATCCTGAAAAACATTTTAAAATAAAAAAAATTGAATCTGAAAATATATTTTAAATTACGTAGTCTGTAATATATTTATTTTTTAATTACTTTTTGGATCGTACATTAAGAAAATATTTTCACTTCCAAAAATGTGTAATCCAAAAATTATTTTGGATTATAAACTATCCAAAATCAGTATTAAATTAAGTAATTTTTTTCACCGAAAATGGAGGTGAAGACGTGCACGCTGCGAGGAGCAAGGACTGGAACTGAGAAAAAAATGAGGATAAAATGGTCATTTATGGGAGTGCGGAAGAACAAAAGATACGTCAGAAAAAAATAATGATAATCCAACATCACTGCTACGAAATGAAAAACAAAATTATTTAACTTTAACAAGTTTAAATTTTGAGTTTCTTATGTTTGGTTTGTGTTTCAAAAATAATATTACTAAAAAATTGTTTTTTGAGAATATTAAGCTTCTTTTTTTTTTTATAAAAATATTTATATGAAGATAGGAATTTGATTGAACCCAGCCATCTAAACCTGAATTAGACTTCAATTTTAACATATTGTCTCCTCTAGTTAAATCCATAGATTATACGTGCTTGCCCAAAAATTTAATAAAAAATAATTTAGATATATTTAAATACAGTATTCCAAAAATTAATTAGATTTAAATATAAAGTGAATTACATATTAAACTACATTATAAAATATAAAATAATTCTGGAGCAAGCATCATAAAATTAATATTTCAATTTTGCAGTCTTTCATTTTATCCGTGGTATAACATGTAAACAAATAATTAATTTAATTCATTATAAATAGTAAATAACAAAATTATAATACATTAAAAATGTTAATTCAAGCTTTAGAAAAATTAATTCTACTTTCCATCTTGAATCCGAGATTGTATTGTAAGAATTTTAACATTATGGGCCATACTAAGTTTTTGAAAGACCCAAAATACTTTTGTATGCAAAATATTTCCTGGGCCTGTATCTCCATAAATTCTTATATTTTGAATTGTGCAAATTAAAATGTAAATTTTGTATTTCAGAATGTATAATGTAAATTTTCAAAATAATTAATATTTTGGACTAAATTTTTTATATTACAAAATATAAAAAATATAAAAAACGTATTTTAAATTATACAATTTGAAATATATTTGTGGTTTGAATTATACAATCTATAATATATTTTTTTATTTTACATTATGAAATATATATTTTAAAATATAAAAATTATATTTTAAATTTTACATTTTAAAATATAAAAATTTATTGGCTTGCAAATTGAAGTTATGGAGATGCAAGAAGAAATGGTCATTCTCATGGTGTAATGTTGTTAACAACAGTATGGTGCTTTAATTGTTGATTTGGGCTCTGGATATGTTTATGCGTAAAATAAAACTGGTTTGTGATATAAGGTTTTTAATAGAAAAATACTTAATTATATTTTTATCATGCATATAGTAATTTTTAATTATTCATAACTTAGTTCAACTTTAGTTTAATTATCCATAGTTTTTATTAGTTTAGACATTGCAAATAAAATTGGAGAAGACACATAATAATATCTTTGACTTCTCATACACAATTGAAAAAGATAGTAGTTAGAAGGACTTGTAGCTAAATTTAGTTTTGAATGAAAAAAATAAAACTATGATGAGGAGGAAAATGAAGAATTAAAATTAGCTATTTCATAAAAGAATAGGAACCAAAATTACAAATCAAGCTAGAAAAGAATTTAGTTGTAATATTAAAAGGTGAATGAATTAAAATATTTTGTGCTAAAATAAGAACTAAGGTTATTATCTGGTTTTAATTTTGCCAACACGAAAACCAGATTAGCATATCCTTAACAAATTATCCAGTAACAAGTTGATTCTATATATATGTTTTGTTTTGTTGTTAGTGCATGTTCGAAAGCTATTAAATGTGAAGAATTAGTGAGTTGTTTTTGAAGTCAAGATTGATTTGAGTAGTTCTAACGTTAAAACAAACATGCTATGTGAGTTGTGAATTTTTGAATGGGAATAGTTTAATAAGTTCAGATGATGCAGCTATTTAAGTATTATCGAAATGACCCACTTGGTAATGTGTAGAAGAACTCAAGGATTGAAAATGTTTCACTGACTTTAAGACTATGAAAAATAAGGAAAGTATCATAGTGCGGTGACGGTGGCTTTCGGTGGCATTTGAAACTAGTGTGGTTGGAGGAAGATATATTATGGGAAAACCATAACATTTTCCTTCTGGAGATTACCACCAGGTTATTATGATAAATAATATGTCTTGTTATTAGGCTTTGTGTATTTTTGAGCATATTATAAGAACATAGCAACTTTCTTTTGTTAGTGTTCACTTGTGCGATATCCATTCAGCTTCGATCAATATTTACATTCGAAACGAACTCCATTATTTTCATATTTGTAATTCTCACAAGAAGATGAGGTCCTCTCCATTCTAAAAACATTTACCATAATTTGTTTTCACATACACGAAGAAATATATCATCATTTTAGTAGTATTTTTGCATCGTTTTTCAAATGACATAAAATGAAAGTGGTTGTGCATGACCACAATCAAGTATGTGTCATAAAACAAGCGTTTTATATTTCAAAAGATTTGAATGTTGCCTCCGACCATTATTTCTCCGTTGCTGCAGTTTTGATTTTTGGTATAATGGTGGACTATGGGTTTTCAGTCCTTCTCCATCCCTCATTCACACCTATAAATAGGTAGTTTTGATGCTCTCTAAAACAAACAATACCTCTCATTTCTTTTCTCTTCTTTCTTCAATCTTTCTTCTCTCTCCTATTTTTCTTCTATTATCCTAGGTTACTGGGTTAATTACTCTTTCAAGAGTACTTACTTGATAGTTATGAGATTCTTGAAAAATTCAGAAAGTTTCTATTGTATCTTGGGGCCTTGCGCAGCACATTGCAGATAAGTCCTTAAAGGTAGTGATTATAGACGCTTCAAGAAGTACTCTTTTGTTCGTGATTTGTTAGCATTTACAACAATCTTAAGGACTTATGGCTGACAACAACAACTTTACTCTGGAGAATCAAAACATTTAAGGAACTCATATCGTTTTTGCGAAACCATTTCTAGATGTATAAAAAATCAAGGTATTCTTTGGATAAAACTTCTGACGCTAGCAAGAACGTGTATCTACTCTTTTAGACATGTATGGAGTAGCTACAACTCTCTCAACTTCAAAACCTGACGAATCCAGTACTCCTGCCAAACAAATTGAAGATTGGACTCATGCAAACAAGGTATGCCAACACACCTTACTCAATGCCTTGTCTAATGATTTTTTTGATGTGTACTGTTCATATAAGGAAAGCAAAAGAAATTTGAGATTCGTTGATTCTCAAATATACTGCCGAAGACGTTGGGAGATGATCGAAGATAAAGACATCAAGATTCAAATCAATGAATATCACAAGCTACTTGATGATATAAAAGTAGAAAACATACTTATGCCTAATGAGTTCGTTTCAGAACTTCTGATCGAGAAATTGTCGTCATCCTATATTGACTATAAACAACAATTGAAACACAGACATAAGCAAATGACTCTTCAAGAGCTCATTACACACATGATAATAGAAGATACCAATAGGAAGGAGTGTGCTACAATAAGGGCCAAAGCATTATCTATAAAGACAAACGTGGTAGAAGACAAATCTACTTCCAAAAGGTATGAGAACAAACCTGATCACAAAAGGAAAAACAATTTTCGAAATTCCTATCCCAATGGATCTAACCCCACCTTTAAGAAAAAGGGTAATTGCTTCGTATGTGGGAAGTCAGGCCATCATACACCTCAGTGCAGGCATAGAGCAAGAAATGACAATCCTCCTAGGGCTAATATAACCCAAGGAAAAGATACTATAGTTGTGTTCGCTTTTCAACTATATTTGATGACCAATATGAGCAAGTGGGTGGTAGACTCTAGTGTTACCAAGAACATATGTGCAAACGTAAGTGTTTTTACCTTCTACACTAGTGTAGAAGATGGAGAAGGACATGTTTATCTTGGTGATTTCAAGACAACTCCTATCCTAGGAAAATGAAAGATTCTTCTAAAACTCACATATGGGAAGACAATGGCCTTGAGTGATGTGCTACATGTGTCCTCTATCAGAGTTAATCTAACAATTAGGAAAAGTGGGGGTTAAAGTGTCATTCGAATCTGACAAGATTGTAATGACAAAAAATAATGTTTTTTTTTGTAAGGGATACTGTGATCAAGGTCTCTTAGTACTCAATATTTCAGAAATTATTAATGAATCATGTTCTTCTGTTTATATCGTTGACTCATATGATATGTGGCATGCTATATTAGGACGATGTTAATTCCTTGTATGCTATGAAATTGCAAGACTAGGATTAATTAATATGCATGATAAACAAAGTGGTAAATGTGATGTATGTGTAAAATCCAAAATAACTAAGAAAACATGTTATCATGTAGAATGTCAAAGGGTTAATTCATATCAATCTAACTTATTTAAAACAAACAATGTCTAGAGGTGATAAAAAATATTTTGTAACCTTTATAGATGATTATTCTAGATACACCAAAGTTTACTTAATCGAACATAAGGATTAAACTTTTGATGTGTTTTTAACTTATAAAGCGGAAGTAGAAAATCAATTGAAAAAAAAAATTAAGAGGATTAGATCTGATAGAGGTGGTGAATACTGTGACTACTGTGAAGTGTTATATTCTACAACCACTATTATCACTCCTTTACATTTGTACTTTACTTTATAGAAGCACGTAGCCACTATTAACTAATGCCATTATAATATGGTAACCTTTTCCCCTCGTAATTTCCATTTTGCACAAGAGATGATATATATGTCATGTCTATGTTTTGAGACTGGTCTTTGAATTGATTAAGTTACCACTGCAAGGTTTATTGATCAATTCTCTACTGTTTGGTTTCTCTTTTATAAGCAGGGGCATAGACAATTCTCTGCTGTTTGGTTTCTCCGGACGTGCAAAAATGAGGAAAAGGAGTTAGTTTTTTTCTAGCAGGATCATCATGGCTTCTCCAATTAGAGACTTACTATTTTCCTTCCAGAGAATCACATATTTTTGTAACAGAAAGCAGTCTTATTATCTTCACCTCCCAGCTGTTACAAATTGTGGAACTTATTAACCAATTAATGACGTGGAAATTAGTTTTCTTTTAATAGCATAACTTTTGTATATTAGCTTTTAATACCAATTAAAGCCATCATATTTTTTTATAGGCATTACTTTGCAATAGATAAAAAAAGAAAGAAAAAAATTACAAACATGATTTTTTTCAAATATTTTTTTATTTTTATATGGGTTAGTGAGCCAATCCACTTAACCCACCAACCTATGATGAGTTAGTCAGATTGTAAAATTTCTGGCTCATCAAAAGGTAAGCCAGATTGAACTCATCAATTTCAAATCCGGCCCGTGGTGAACCAACCTGTATGAGCCGAGTTGAATCACTTTAACATGTCTAACTAAAGTGGATTCAATCCCAAAAACAAAGTTAAAAAATACATTCAACACAATATATATATATATATATATATATATATATATATATATATATATATATATATATATATATATATATATATAAAAAGAAAAATATATATATATATATATATATATATATATATATATATATATATATATATATATATATATATATATATATTAAGTGAATTAGCTATATAAACAATTTTTTTAGGTCTAAAAAAGGTTAAGCGAATTTGAAATTCATTAAGCGGAATTAGTCCACTACAAGAAATTCTTAATACCGATAAAACTTTACCAACAGAAACAAAGTTATCGCATGACTAAGTAAATTCTTTTCAATGAAGATATTCTAAAACTAAGTAAAATGTTGAATGTAACACATCAAGTTCATCAGGTCATAATGAAAAACCTAATAAAATGTACGAAACTTATTAAGATAATGACTATTTGTGATGATCGGGTACTGTTCAGAAATAAGGAGAGAGTCTAATTTAAATGTTATTTGGTAGTTGATTTTAAGAGCTGCAATGCATATGGTCATTATGTGTTTTGGGCAATTGTTAAGATGAGGTGTGTGAGTAGTGAGGTTGTTGTTGTTTTGTCAATAAAAACAACATTCACAGAGGTACAAATTAGTATAAAGAGTAAGATAATTACATGTCAATTTATGAATTCAATACTAATAAAATTACCATGATAACCAAATTTATACATAATGATTAAAAGTTTAATATAAGAAACATCAACTTTTTTTAAATACTAATTTCATTATAAATTAATTGTAGAGATATTAATCTCAATTAAGATTTTGAAGGTACATAAATTATTTAAAGTAATTTCAAATCTTGAAATTGATAGAAATTACACTCAATGTTGCAGGTATTTTGGTTTTGGACTGCACAATAAATTTGTTGTTAATGGAATAGTAAAGAAAGGACAACCTGCAAACATAAATTTTTATTAATGCCTTTAGCAATACAAATTATGAAATTGGTGATCCACTCAAACAAAGAAAAAGAATCCCACATGATTGGTTTAAACAATTGTGAGGAGATCAATCAAAAGTTAAAATGATTCGAAAAAAAAAAACTAATAAGATGATTTAGTAGTTAGGAGGAAGGCAAGATTAATTGTCCATATAAGAAGTAAAGTGATATTATATATATAAATATATATATATATATATATATATATTTTATAATACAATGTTTTATTTATCTCTATTACAACCCTACATTATCGTACATATATTCTTGTTTTGTTTAATTTTCTTCTCACCCCTTACCTTTTTGTATAAAATGTTGTTGAAATTTATTGTAGAAGTAGCATTTGGTCATGTGAATGAACGTCTAAAGAGGAATCAATAAATGCACATGGGCGAGGGACAATGCTCACATGTTACAAAGATGGTCCTGCATAGCCGTGCTTGCTGAATTCGAAGCATTCCCACTTTGGTTTGTTATAATGCATTGGATCAACTCTTTCTCCTTATCCTCTTTGCCAAGCCAATTCTTCATCCTCATTACCCTAACCACCAACTTCTTGACCTTCAATGGGCCACCCTTTGCACACCATCATTCTGTATATGTTTCGTTTGTTCCTACAAGGGCCATCCAATGAGTTGCTAAAGAGTTCTCATCGGAGTATATTGTATATATTTATTAAAAAATTCAATTACGAGTTTAAGTCTCACATCGAGTAAAAATAAAAAAATTGAACACCATCCACTTTAAAGTTTTGAGTTGAAGATATTATTAATTCTTTATGTGTGAATTGGGTTCATGTCTCATTGGTACTATATTTTTTCTGTAATTTTAAACCTATCAATACTTACATATCTTATAAATTAGGATTAAATGCCAAATATTAAATATTATCATAAAATGCATTTAAAATGTCAAATAAAGTTAATAAAATTTTATAAGAATGATTAAATTTACGCATTTTTAAAGATAAAAAACTAAATTAGTATAAAATTTCAGAAAGACACTGATTCTAAAATTCACTAAAAGACAAAAACATATTTAATTCTATAAATTATTCGACTTTTTTACCTTGACTCGGTATGCAACTTGGATTCGCACTTGAGTTACTAACTTTAAGTGAGGTATAATCTTCTCTTTACAAAAGTTTTGTTGATCTTAAGTTAAATAATGAAGCTATTTGGTATTTTCACAAACACATGGTGAGCAAAAAGTGGTTATGGTGACCCACTTCGTGGCTTCTCTGGTTATCCCAATAATACAAACAAGTCGATGATTAGCAGCATCTCCTGATGAACACAGTTTGAAATGTACGATCAGGAGCTTGCAATTGATTGATTGTCCTCAAAGTTGGGCACACAATGACACATGGGTTTTGGATAAGTGTTACTTCTTGATGATGCAATGCCCTATTTCACTTATGAATGAACACTATTTTCCTCACATTAATGTTCTGTGCCTTGGATTCCAATGATTCCATCCCTACCCAAATCAACATTATTTTAATTTAACCTAACTCCAAGGGAATCTCAAAAGGTACAAACCTTTGCAACATTGATTATTCTGAGATCAAAGAGAAGAAGGGGGAAAAATCCATTCACATGCATCACTTCCCCAAACATTTAGAACAAATTCGCGTAGATCTCTATGGAAAAGTAATCAATTTGCTAAACATGTCAGAACCTGCAATATGCTTCAAATTTTTGCTTTTGAGGATATCATTTGGGGATTGCTGTTCTTGCACAACATATGACACACATTATTTTCTTCAATCTTACTTATAAGCAAGAAGTAAAAACTGCTTCCTCTTCACGTTTAAGGTTTCATTTTACAAACAATTAAAGTATTAATAAACTCTCATAATCTTTTCTTTATTTTTTAATAATACCCTTTTGGTTTGACATTTTTTCTATGAGTGAAATCACTTGAAATAACATCTTTTTAGCAAAAGTATTATTTTATTTTTCTCCAAATTTGAAAGAGAGCATTTTTTTTTCTCATTTAAATGAAAATAATTTTTTCTCGTAATTTCTAATCTTAATCTTTTTACCACCAAAAGGTTTGATTTGAAAACATTATGAAAATAAATTTAATTTCACTGAAAAAATTACCATTTTACAAGTATGACTACAAAACGATAGATTTTTCATTACTTTGTACAGATTCAATGCTAAAATAAATATAATAAAAAACAGAAATTGAAAATAATGATAAAACGCAACAAATGATCCTCTAGAATATTAGTTAATACAAAGGGAAAAAGTAGTATTTTCATTCTCTTTCAATTTTTCAATAGTATTTATGTGTGATAAAATTACAATTTAAATATATTGCACTTCACAAACCACACACAAATAGAAATAAAATTTGATTAAATTTTATTTTTGAATATTTAAATAGAACATGAAATACACTATGACAATAATATGTGGATTAGCAATAATCAATGTGGAATAATAACCATTTAATAATCTCAATCAAACTTGTTGGGTAAATTAATTTTGCTTCTCTCGTGATAAAATATTTTTGGTGAGTTTGAAGAATCAACAACCATTTCTATCCAAGCAAATTTGAGCATGAACTTATCTCCAACCCATTAATTATTGCCATTATTTAAAAAGACACATTCTCCTTTTTCAGTGATATTCATAGTTCCTAAACAAGCTACTCTCATGTGATTTTGACAAATTAACCACCTCTTCCTATGTTCAACTCATTTTATGCTTCAATTATTTAAGTTTCCAAAATAAAAATTAAAAACCACATCACCTAATGAACCTTTCTTCCAACTTCAGAATGAAGATAACTATAATAATAATAATTTCATTAACTAAACCACTCTCTTCTCTGTCATTATGCAAACTTCTATACTTTCTATATCACATTCCTTAAGTCAGGTCCACTATATTTAATTTCTTAGTATACAAGCAAAACAAAACACTTTATTTCATGCACCTTATTGTAAAAAAAAAAAAAAATCTTTAATCATATTCAATGTTGTTGCTAAAACCAGATTACAGAATTGTTTTGCCTTTCTATCTTTTATTTATTTATTTATTTAGAATATTATAAATATAATGTATATGTTGCTTTGGTAGTTGGAACAATAAACCAAATGTGTAAAGTTGTGAAGATATAGACAACTAATAATACACCCACTTTCGCCAAAAAATGACAATATTATGGAGTTGTTAAGGTTAAGTAGTTAGAAATAATACACAACCACCCAATAATAATCTAATATAATTAATCAAACAAATAAATCACTAATATAATTAATAAAAACATTTGTACAAATAGTGTAGTTAAGCAGTGACAATCAATTCTTGATTTTTTTTTCTTTTTAAAAAATATTAAAACATTTTGTCAGTTATAGGTTGTATATAAGTAATTTGATGAATTAGACAAATTACAAAGTCATGGAAGAAGCTTTCGTTTTTGGACATAATGATATCACTTGGATTAGGGTTTTGAACTTGTCAAAGAAGTTGCCAACTAACATGAGAAAATATTGGTAAATTTTAGTAAAAAGAAAAAGAAAAAAAAAAGTTTGACCAACTATTTCTATTCTTGTGCATATAACTTTTAAATTAATGATAACAACTTAACATACTAAATTGATAACATCTTTCTAGAAATTGAGATTCCACCAGATAGGTTAATATATGCACTAACTAATGCCTTAACTAATTGATATTGAAATGATTAAAGTAAATGTGCATCAAGTTTAAGAAGATTAATGACTCTAATAAGACCATGATTTTTTTTTTTTTTATCAGCAAAGAATATTAATATATATACAGAGACACTTTAGGGGTGCCTCAACCCTTATACAGGTCCTGATTTTACATTGAGGTTCTTAGATAAACAAAATAACCTAATTGATGTATCTAGCAAAAAGATCAAAGACAAATAGAGGACCTACATATTCAAAGTACAACTAAAAAATACCATCTTAAAGACCATGATAATCAAGGATATTCAACAAAGTATATAAAATTATTATAGATGAGGATGATGATGATATATGATTCTTTCATAATATTAAAAAAAAAAAGATTAGGAAATAATTGATACTATGATGTATCCATGTCAACTGTTTAGCTTGTTCATGCATTTGACAATTGAAATCAAATATTTTTGCATACAAGTGCACGCGTTCTTTATATTGAACTTCAAATTAGACGCAGAACAATACTTTATTTTTATTAAAACATTAATCATATATAAATAAGTGATAAAATCTTTTAGGGTCAATTTTAGTTATTAAAATATTAGTTTTTATTAATAAAAAATATAAATCCATGACCTATATATCTTTCTTTTTCATTCATATCTATAACAAAGTCAATCGTCATATGAAGTCCTTTCTTAAAAGAAGCGTGTCAAATGTTCAAGGGTTAGTGTAAATTATTTCTTAAAGTGGTTATATTTTATGTGTTAAATAAATTTTTACATAAAAATAATCAATATAGTAAATAAATTTACGTTTTTTTATGTATATTACAATTATGGATTTTTAAAAGAAATAACTAAATGAATATAAAACTAGACCAATATAACTAAAATGATGTTAATAAACTTATCTCCGGAGATAAAGTATTTATTATCATCAACATCTTTATCTCATAAATCTGTAAGATGATTAAGAAAGGTTGGCACCTTTATAAATAATTTTAATATCAACTACTCAATCAGATATAATATATTATGAAAATTTTGAATAATGTTTTATTTTAATAAGTTATATGATTTTAAAAATGTAAATACATTCGGTCGAATTTAAGAATAACATGTGATACAAATAGATAAGTTAGATCATATATTAGTTTATATCTATCTTCTGTGATGAGTGAGTTTATATTTATATAGAGTGGAACTGGAATAATATTATTAAAATTTGATTATTCTAATTGTTTGATTTTTTATGTAACTCCAAAAGTAATCATAATCATTTCATCACGCATGGTCACGCTCTCACATGTCTTATTAAAAATGAAGAACAGTGACAAATGTTTGCGTAATGTTTAGAAACACGCATGAAACAAACCCAAAAGTTATTCGAAGTTTAATTTTAGATTAAAATATTAAATTAGGTTTTGGTATATATGGGTAGATGGGTATATGATCCAAAACACAATATGTAATTTTTAATAGTTTATAACAACCACAATAGATATAATCTATAGAAAGAACATAGAACAATTTTATATGTGTAATAATATAATTTTAATTTCAAAATGAAATTTTAAATGCTTTTTAATCTTAAAACCCTTGAAAACACATGTATTTAAAAATTATACATGACTTGAAAGTGATTTTGAATACTTAATCCACGGCTATCTTATTTTTACTGCATTATGGGTAATAAAAATACAAAGGTAACCGATTAATTAAGTGAGTATTCGTCAAGTATATTAGAAAAAAAAAATTCATAACCAAATAATTAATTGTAGAATAAGAAACTCTTCCGTTAACTTAATATAATAGTGCAAAAAAATGTTTGAAAATAAAAACAAAATGCATATTTAGATATAAATTAATTTTCTGGTATAATAACAAGTGTTTGATACAATAAATTATTCAGAAAAAAAAATTATTTTTTTCAAAGATCTCTTAAGAAATAAAATTTCATATCAATATTTTTTTTTTTTTCAATCTAGGATCGAATTCTGTGTACAATTGCTAATGTTATAGAATATTATAGTAGTTTTTAGTTGCTTGAAATGTAATTCTTCAACAATCCTCTTTAACTGTATGACTTGACAAACACACAATATAACTGTAACAATTCAATTTCATTACGAGACAAAGTAACAATTAATTACTTTTAACAAATATAATTCAATAAAAAATTTTAACTACCTACTAAAGATGACAAATAAATTTATTTTTATGAATATTGTTTGAACTTGTTTTTATTTTGACGAAAAAATTTCACATTGACTGAATATGGATATGGAGAATAAACTCACAAAATATATGTTTAATCTAATTATTATAACGTATGTTATATTGTCAATAATTTGTTTGAAATATATGATATTAATATATTTTTGTGTAATCTTATGTGATATTCAACTAAAGTAGATAAGATTACAATTCTTGATTTAAAAACATAAACAATTCAAAATGTAAACATTAATGCCCAAGTCAACAAATGAAATGCAAAGATGGTGGATTCCCTCTTATGGGAAAATTCTTATCCAAAATTGATGAAAATTTTGACTTGAAAACAAGAACCATGAAATTGGTCATACCAAACCAAACCCACACGAAAATGAGAATGGCCAAACTTTGTACAACAGTGTCTTTGATATGTTAGGGAAAGTATGAGAAAATGAGATTAAGAGAGAAAAAAAAACAAAAAAACAGAAAGGTCTCTATCAATGGCATTATGATGTTTCCACTTCTGAGCAACCAAGAAGCAACAAAGATTGGAATGTAGTGTGTCCTTCTTTAATTGGCTCTTAATTTCTCTTCTTCACTTCATAATCATCCACTCATCATTCTTATCATTCTCACAACCCCACTTATATCGTTTTCTACTTCCTCACTTCTCTCATAAGTAACTTCAATGTCAATTAACCTTTTTCTTTTGTTTTAATTTAGTGTAATACGTATGCCACAATATATTGATATTGTGTTTTCAAGAAAATTTAGCTTAATCGATTTAATGAATGTTGTCAATTTTTATTCAATTTTTATAAATAAAAAAGTTGATTATGTATGTGTATGTGTATGACAAATTTCTTAATAAAAAAAAATGAATGTAAAGGAAATTATTTGATTAGTTAATAGTTATACATGGTTTGATTTAACCTTTTAAGGTTGAGTTTCCATAAAAAAAGTAGAAGTTTTAAACATCACACGTTTTGATCTTTTTTATACTATTAGATGTTTAGTAGAGTTGTGAACACACAACTTTTTTTGAAAGATCTTTTATACAAAAAATAAAATGGTTTTTAATTGTTTATCCAATAATTTTTGGAATAAACATTGATTTTAGGATTTCTTTTTTAAGTTCGATAGGAAAAAATCTTAAAAATCATCTTTTGTAATAAATAAGAGGAATAATAGTGTTATAGGTGACAAATCTCATTGAAAAAAAAAAAGAAAAAAAGAGTATGTTAAAATTCAGGTTACCTTCTATAAATGAAGGTATTATATTTGATAAACATATACAATAACGCAGAGTGAATAAGATACTATATTTCTTTAATTTTTTTATGTATATTATTTTAAAGTTACATGTAATTACAATTTTTACCATTTAACTACTATGATTTTGTAAAAAAAAATCTTATATTTTACCAAATTTTTAAATTTTACGGATCTAATAATTTTAGCGGAATGATACATGTAAAAAAATGACAATTTGTTAGAATTTTACAAAATCAACATGATTTTGACCCTGTTTAATTTTTTGAAACGTTATTATTCTATTAAAAACTTAATGGACTGCAAAATAAAATAAAAAAATCTGAAAAACACGAAAAGAACACACACAAATTATAAAATTAAAAATGATAATGACAAGGAATTTAATCACAGTTCGATAATGTTGGATTTTAAAATAACTAATATTTAGAGTGTGCAAATAAGAAAAACATGAAAAGAAAAATAAAAGTAGATTCTTCATAAATTAATCTAGAAAATTCGTTTGCATAATTTATCTAAATCTTATTTTTTTAAATTAATTTTACTTTGAAAATTATTCCACTTATTTAAATATAAACTAGTTGATTTTTTTAGAAAAGCCTTAAAAAAAGGTGACATGAATTAACTTCTTATAAACTATAATTAGTAGCATAGGTTGAAAATAAATATTTAAAGAAATTATAACACAAAATTCCTACCAATATGTTGATTTTTTATTTTATATTTATATTATAAGCTTTTATGAAAAGCTCTTCCAAATCTGAGTGGTACTACTGCTTTAGTTTTTAAACTAGACGTGTTCTTAGATGGGTACATATTTATTTAGTTTTGTGTTGTGTTTTTTGTGTGCAGTTTCCGAAAGCTTTTATCCTCTGTTACTCAATACATCGTAGTAAGCAAAAGGAGCACGAAGCCCACAGAATGTGATACTGAAATCCCATGTGGAATGCTGGACGCGTCGCTGTCCACCACGTGGCACTATTTGACAGCAAGGTTTTATCACACTCCAGCTGGCATTTTCTTTGAAATACAAAAACCAACAACAAATTGTAATATTTTTATAATTATGTATTGATATGAAGTGTTTATTTTGCGATGTTATAAATATTTTAAAAATTAATTAACTAATAAATAATTAAAATAATGATTATCTTGTGAGTAGAAGACGTGTGAATATGAGTTCCAGCGCACGAGGTCCCATCATCATCATTCGTGAAGAGAATTTTTTTACAGAAGTTTTATTCAAAAACTTTTACAAACAAAGAAGACAAAATAAAAATAATATATATATATATATAAAGAAATAATAATAAAAATAATTATATAAATTATAACCTATTGAATGATTGTCTATTTTTTTTATTCTCTTATCCAAATTGAGAATGTATTGTTGCTGTGTGATACATAATCCATCTGGCAAAGCAGAACAGAATATGCCTAGAAACTATAGCCTCTATTATAAAAAATAATTTATGATTTTTTTAGAAAAGTGGGGTTATATTTATTTATTTTATATATATGTGATGAATATGAAATTAGAAAGTGGAATTAAATGGAAGGTGGATTGGATTATATCTTAAAATGACATTAGATTACCTAAAGCATGTTGTTTATTGGTAGTGAACAAATATCTCATATGCCTAACACATTTTTGTCTTCAAGAATTAGGAGGATGAGATATATGTTTCTGTGTCGATGTTCAATCCCTTTCTTCTTTTCATTAGCTTTCTCCTTGTAATATACATTATTTTCTTCAAATTACTTTTCCATCCTTCACTAAAAAAAATTAACTTTCAATATTTAAATTTTATTATAATTATTATGAATTTTAATTGGTACTTTTCGTTCATAAGTTTTCATAATTTATTATAATGATGTGGTTTTAGTTTTTCAATTTTAATTGTATAAGGTTTTGCAAGTATTATAATGTGTAATTGTAACAACACTAATTATAATTACTATATGGGGTTTAGATAATTTATGTTCCTCGCAAGTTTACAAGAGACGTGATTAAATATTCATATGTTGTCCATTTCCTTCATAAAAAATGGACCAATGATTTGGTTGCACATACACATCCATCACGTTAGAAATTTAAAGTAAATTTGAAATCTCATATTAAATATAAATAGTATATAAGTAAAATATTTAAAGTTTTGGGCTAAAGTTAAAATCGTAGTCCATTGTATGAGTTTATTCATGAATTTTTAGTATATAATTTTTATAGTATTCTTTCTAAAAAAACGTATAAATAATATTAAACTCAACTTTATTTATTATTGACTTAAAAGAGTATAAAACTTGTTTTGGGCATCCACTTAAATAATTTTCAAACTCTTCACTTTTTTTTGTCATGCCGTCTGTTACGAGTGTGCACCTAATAAAAGTACTCTAATGTTAAACTTAATGTAATACTGTTTAATTAAAGCAATAAATATTATAATTAATGTGAGATAAAAATTTCAACTTGAATTATATTTGTATTTATAGTTTTCTTTATGGATATGTGATTAGGGTCAGTTTAATTACGACCCAATCACTCATAATCTAGATTACTAACATGTTTACGTTAATTAAGAGATTAGGTGATTGTCAATGACGTCATTTGGTCCTGCTTATAGTAAACCGAACGACTTGAAGCTTAATCTGTATAAAAGATCAGGATGAAATCTTGTGGGGCAATCCAACTAACGATACGGGAAGGGATCCGACGAATTTGAGCGATGTTGGATAGTTGGACTAACGATGACTGAGAAATTAAGTGAGGTGTGCTTGACAACACCTCTAGAAATCTTCTTCGAACAGGACCGATTGATCAGCCCAACCAACCGGCCCATAGAGTACAAAACTGAAAAAAAAAAACAGGATTTAAAAAATATTATTTTACAAAAGTAACCTCATTGTTGCACGAGAAATGATACAATTATTTGTCTAACAATAAAAATCAACTAGAAAGGATGTCCTTGGAATGTTTTAATAGTAGTGTAACATATGAATAAAAGAAGAATTATATGTATGCATGCATCATTTGCACATTACGATTGTTAAAGATGAATGATACACAAATGCAAGTCTCTATGTCTATTTTTATGATAGTTAAAAAAATGACATATCAACCATTCTAGTAATTAATGTTTATCATTTTGACTTCTAAAAATATTTACAAAGAAGAACATAGTTCAAACTCATCACCATCTTTAAGCGAATTTAGTGAATCATATTTATACACCCTAAGATCATGAAAAAAAATAAACAAATTAAATTAAACTTAATTAAGCTTCAAGTTTCTCATAAATAAATTTTTATTTTTTATTTTCAATATTTTTGTTCAAATTTCTCCTATTACACTACTAAAAAGAAATCCATATTTCTTGCCAATTTTGTTTTGAAATTTTTTTCATAGGCAATACTTATAAATTTTGTTATGAAAAAAAATTTACAGGAAATTGCTGCCAATTTTTTTGCAAAATATTTTATATAAAACATTTTTTTGCAACAAATTTGGTAGGAAATACTTGTGAATTTTATAATTTTGTAGGAAATAATTACCCACGAAAGAATTACCTGCCAATTAAAGTTTTTAAAAAAAATAGCAAGAAAATTCTCATGTAATATGAGAATTTTTAGTAGTGTTAATTGTGTTTTCTTCGGCTTGTACACATGAATCTTCTTCCTTTGTGATACAATCTATATCATAAGTTTAATTTTTTTTCACCACCTCTTCTTCAATCTTATCAAAGTTTTTTATTTGACATGAAACACGTACAACTAAAACAAGCTCATAAAATTAATTGAAAAATAATGAAATTTAAATTCTAAATTACATAATTACATTATTTGGAGAACTATATTTTGTAGAAACATAATTAAGTCTGTGGAGTTAAAGTCATTAAAGAAAGATATAATCCTCTTGTGAGATAAGTCTATTGTATCTACTGTTTTATATTTTTTATAATCCTACTTGTTTATCATATATTTTACCATAAAGATACTAGGTTTAAGTGTGTTTAAAGCAATGGAGTTATTGATAGGTTATATTTTTTCATATATGGTTTATAGTCATGGTCATGGCATAGTTATGGTCATTGAGAGATTGTGGTTCTATATGGTTATATAACATTAGTCTTACACATATAAGACCTTAGACACCACTTTTACACCAAAACCTTAAGGCAATGTTGTTATGGGCCTTTATTCTTATATAGTGTTTAACTTTGTCTTTTCTATCCA
>Ga0214542_1005350_pt1 | contig 24463 bp, 12 predicted proteins | sample CNSS1metaG_FD_160096 | JGI IMG/M metagenome (GOLD analysis project Ga0214542, IMG submission 160096) | Root nodule microbial communities from cowpea collected in UCLA plant growth center, Los Angeles, California, USA - CNSS1 | ecosystem: Host-associated > Plants > Roots > Nodule | place: USA...
CCATAACCATGCAATTGCCAAATCAATATCAAACCATCATGCCAATTCATATTTCATGCTAGAAATCACAATTCAAGCATCATATCATAACAGAACATGCTTTCATAGATTGAAATAATAATAATAATACAAAAAGTATCATACATAGGACTCAAACCCAAGTCCTCTCACACAAACCAAGTACTCTCAACCACTTGAGCTAGTACTTTTCCACGTCATACCAATCATCATTTAATGTCATAATTATTACCCCTCCCTATTTATTAATTAACTAATTATTTAATTAATTAAATTCTACGGGTCTTACAGATTATCTTCGCCTGTGTGAAGCAATGGTAAAGGATTGGTTCGAGTGTTGTACCCTCTTACCAGTGTGAAGCAGTGGGGAGGGGAAAAATGTTTCACCTTATTTCGGCTCGTTGTGAGTATAGTGCCCGATGTGCGATGCATCGACATTTTTACTCATAATTCCTTGAGGAATAAGGGAAACAATCTGGCTACGTTAATGGGACACATCGAACCATCTATTCTAGGACACTAGATGTTGATGTTGTGGGGTGAGAGGCCGCGGAAAACCAAAGCTTGATTATGATCACTATATTTGAAGATTTTAGATGAATGTGATGCTATGTTTAGTTTCGTATGATTGTTTGGATTTGGGGTTTGTATGTTCAAACTAAGGATGAATTGTGATGATAATGTTTCCGTGTTACTTGAATGCGACATTGAGTATTATTAGACATGTTTTTCTTACGAAATTCTTTTATATATCATTGTTTATGGTTAGCTTACCCCTATTTTTTTGTTTGTGTGTTTGTTTCCCATGCGATGATCGTATAACGTGTGTGTTATACGTGAGTAGATGGTAATGCAGATGTTTCTGACTCAAAGTAGATTGCGGAGAGGATGGAATGTACTCGAGGGGATTATTATTTATTTAGTTTATTTCAATCAAACAATGAAGACTATGAAAATTGCTTTTGATTTCTAGTATTTGATTGGAGCTTTGTTTTTTTATTATTACTATTTTCAATGGGAGTTTGGATTACTTATTTACATTTAAACTATGAGTATTTTTGTGCCTTTTTGTGATATAATCGTTTTATTTTAAACAAAAAGAGCAATGATAGCTTCTCGTGACATCCTAAATTTGGGGTGTTAAAGCATTAATTGGGTGAATATACATGTATTAAATGGTTAATGGGCTGGAATTCATGAGTTTGGTATGATTATGCGTATTAAACATGATTGGATGGTTGGTTGAATATGGGCATGAGATCGGTATGCATGATAAATCTATGGTTGGTTGGTGAAGCATGGCTATGGTATGAGTTAGACATAATTCCATGGACCTCTTGGTGAGATCTCATGGTGGTGCATTATGTAATAGACGTAATTCCATGACCCTCTTGGTGAGAGCTCATGGTTGTGTCTCATGTAATGGACATAATTCCACGAACCTCTTAGTAAGATTTTGTGGTGGTGCCTCAGCATATATAATTAAGTAAGGATTCAAGTAAGGATTGCATCCTAAAGCTATAAAGAGTCAGTTAGTCTCATGTAGAGCATACTAACTCAAGTGGTAAGAGTAGTAAGAGGCCCTAGTCTTTGGCAGAATAATGGCCTTAGATGTTTGAAGGCTAATCTTGTACGTGGTAGGGTGAAACCCATTGCCAATGGCTACGCCATCACAAGTGCAAGCATCTAGTGAATCCGACTGATTATATATATGTATCCGGATAATTGAGTCTTAGAGTCTTGTTGTTTGCTATCACATGCTTGGTTGATTTATCTGTGCTTGAACTTTAAATTGTATAATTAGTCGTATGATAAAACCTTTTTACTCTAGCTTACCTTTCTTGTTTGTGTTGTCTTCTTGTGTGTGTTTTCCTTTTTGCAATGATCACCAATCCTTTTGGTGTGAGCAGATATGGGAACTCCTTGTGATCACAGTGACAACGGGAATGCTGCAACTTGATGGTCATGGGTTGATGTTAGACTCATGTTGTGAAAGTCCTTTATTATATTGTAATCTTTTGCTCTATGAGCAAACTTTTGGTCATCCGTTGAATCTTTTAATTTTGTTCATGATATCTTGGTGTGCCCAGTCTTTATTCCAGTTTATTCATGGATAACTGTAATGCTTGACACTTAAACTAAATGGCATTACTCTTTATATTATATTGTATATGATATTTCATTTAATTAAGGTTATATATTAAATGAGATGTTACATAAGGAGCCGACCCACTTAATCCGTAACCAAGGTCTGCCATTGGTTCCTATATATAAATTTTTTGCAAAGGTTTGTCCAAAGAAAATTATCATATAGATGAATCAACATTCGGTAACTGGAAATTTTGATGCAACATGTCACAACTACATATTTAAAACAATGTTTGAAACAAAAAATATCATAAATATTATCATTTTTCTTCAAATTTTTAAATGTAATAGTTATTTAAGTTTGATATATAACAAAACCAATGTTTTTAGTTATACTTTAAAACAATAAAAGTATATTATATGAATATATTATATAATTTAATAAATAATGTGAAAAAAAAGGAGGGGGCCCACGACCCCCTTAGTCCCTAAGGGAGATCCGCCATTCCAATATCAAGAAAATTATCATGTAGATGAATCAACATCCAGTAAAACTGAAAATTTTGATGCAATGTCATAACTACATAATTCTTGTTTAAAACAAGATTATTTCAGTAACAATAAAATGCCTACAATTAAAGGTTCATACAAGTCTCATTTGGTAATTCTATCGCTGTTGCAGTTTATTTTCGTCTCAGTCCATGATCATTATCATAGGCAAAAATAAACTTTATTGGTCTCGTCCTATGCCAATCACCAGCGATTTTATTTTTACACCACAAATGGATTTACTATTAAATTAAATCCATACTCTAAGGTTCGATCATGCACTTTTGCTTTCCATTTTAGCAATGTACTGTGAAGAAATCTTTCTGTATAAATCACCTTTGCACACCAATGATATATCTTCAGGAGTCAACTTCAATTTACCTCTGCTCAAATAATGTCGATCAACTTTTCTGCATTTAAACAATTCAAATATTCTTGGTTAACTATTCCAATTAATTAGAACGCTGAAAACTAAATTTGCTTCATAACATGTACCTTCGTTTTCTCGTATTTTCTGAATCATGTGAAATGCGAAAACCTTCAGAAATTGAGATTTGGCGTAGTGCAGATATATATTCACTTAATGCAAGACCTCTCACTGACAAGGATGATAATGCTGGCATCATGGACCGGATCACGCTGGAAAAAGATGTTCTGTTTTCATCATATTTCCACATTAGCAAATCGCTAAGATAATAAGTTCCAGATAGTTGTGGAATTGTTTGCACTAACAATTCAAATTATGGAAAAAGATAAACATCTAGTATAGTCCCAACATTCATCCAATACCCCTTAAGATGCATGCATAGTATTGTATTCCGATACTCCAATACCCTTGTATCACTTAAGAGTTCATACCAAAGGTAAATACATTTCTTTCTTCAATCTTTAAAGTATTTTTTAAAGATAAATTTGTAAAAAAGTTTCACACTCAAAAAGGATAATATATTAGATGCAGTGATTAATGATTAAGAAGATTCATTGAACACTTATAAATGAAAAAAAAAAGTATAAAAAGTTATAAAAAAATACTATGGATGTTGTGAGGGTAAAATGGTGGTATGTTCATCACTACTCTAAAATTAAGTCATGGAATACCTACTTGGTATCATTTGTCAGGTCATTCATCTTCAATAGCTTATTGTCATATATGTTGGTACTTTTTATTTGGTCTTGTCTAGACAATTTTCCCAGTGCCATAACATTAGTAGTGCTAGCCAACATCTCTGAGATTAGATCTACCTCGTTCTCATAACCAAACTTGGATCCTACATCTGATATATGTTTGGCATAAAAAGAAAAACCATGTACAGCAACTGTAGACATCATCATTTGCTCATCATACCAACTCTTTGTGGCTTCTTCAAAAAGTGTCATCGAAGGCTCCATCATACCCTACACATTATTGTCATAATTAAGGTGTCGGTACAATATAAACGAAGAAAAGCACATTTTAAAACACTTACACATTGTTTTGGTTGGTGATCACGAAACAATAAGTCAGCTTCAGAAATTAGATCGGTCAGCCCACTAGTAAGTTTAAGAACTTGAATAACATTTTGTTGTTCTTGGTCGTCATCCTGTCCTAAATCCTTTCGACATGTACGAAGTTCCCTCCACAATTCTTGTACCATATCCATTGGTATCGATGGACTAGAGTCAAAAGACTTTGTGTTTGATGTAGAATCAATATGACTGCACGCATCTATGGCATTACTCACAGTTGTGGTTTTTGTATTCCCATCTCTGAAATTTTGCACAACTGCTTTTGTAAAAGAAGATTCTAGAATTTCAGGATTTGCAAATGGATAAGAATTTGGTGGCAATTTGTCTGAGGATTGACAAAAAGTGAAAGTGGTCGGTGTCAGCTCATTATCAAGAGAAGATCCTTCTACTGAACCAGACACTGGTCCAGTCATTGGCTTTATTCCACTTTGAATTGCTGCCTCAGGAACGGATATTGATCCATGTAAACTCGATGCATAAAATGATTTATACGTTTCATTTAAGCATGCATCATAAGTAGTTTCTCTTTCCAAAATTGAACTAACCGGTTTGGAAAATGATGAACTTAGATAGGCTTGATTCATTTGAAACTTAAAGAGATAGTCACTGTTGCTTTCAAGGGAATGTCTCTTGTAAACTTCCTCATGAACGTCTGAAGAGGATGTTACCGGGGATCCAGAGCAGTTTGAAAATTCAGAAATAGCACTTTGTTGACTTTCAAACCCATTGCAGTCTGCAAGAGATCTCTTGATTCTCTTCACCTTATCTTTCTTTTCATTTATGTCTAGCTCTTGGTTAACTAACACCTGCAAATACGAGTTTTCATCCATTGTGGCTATTGACTTAGCAACTTCCTTCTCAATGAGTTGGGACAACTCTGAGGGAAAATTCCAGGGTAGTATCTTTGGTATAATGTGGTGACAAGCCTCAACATCAAAAGGAAGCATACCATACACCTTTCCCACTTTCCTGTCTGAACAGTAAATAATTAATATGAAAATGTTAGGTTAGGTTGCATTATTAGCCAATATTAACGAAGAAGGAATATTTTGAGAGTGAATAAATAAATAAATAACAGTGCAACTGATGTTGGTTTGCCCTGATGAATCAATTTCAAAACAGCTCATCCCTATCTCTAGAGAGGAGTATATTTTTAAGATGATCTATCTTCTCTAACCTTTTATATCTTTCCTAAAATAATCAATAAATAATATAATAACAAGATTTCTTCGTACGTTCTACAAGCTATTGCTAACACAGATGAAAAAATAGTAGGTCTTAATATGAGAGCATCAATGCACACATTAAGTCCAAATTTGAACAACTATTATTTTCTTACAAGTCAAAAGCATACAGACATGCAACAAAAGGGCTTTGTAATGCACCTTCGCTATACTTTTTACTTTGGCACCAGAAGTGAAGTTGCATAATAGTTTTCCGAATATCTCCATCACAAGACTGGATAATTTTTTTCAGTAGGAGAGGATTGATATTGACTTCTTCTGTGACGCAAACCTGCAGGTTATCCATAGATGTATAATTTCAGGTTCAGTTTTCCCAGCTTTGAGGGTTGAAATATAGAAATCCTAGAGCACATACCTTTTCTATATGGCGAAGTAACTCATCTGGCAATGGATATGAGAAAGAAACATGTAGTCTTTCAAAACTTTTTGGTAGGCCACCACAATTTCCTAATTTTAAAAAATTGCATTGTCATAAATATGAACACATAAAAGCTATAGATTGGGCAAAGATACATTATTTAACAAGTCATCTCACTGTTGCTGGTGAATATAATAGGCCATTTTTCTGTGGCCGAGAAGTGTTGTCGTATGGCAGTGATACAACCACGATCTTCAGGAAATATAATGTCCACATCCTCAACTAGAATTAAAGTTGGGCGAGCTTCAACAGAACGAGGAAGCAACCACCTGCCAATATAAAGACAGATAATTACTTGATTTTGGAAGAACCACCTATGACAAAATGCTTTTATATGTACAGAATATAGTTTTGTCTTGTCTACAATATATATATTCCTTTGAAAAAATTAAATGATGTGCTCATTACCTGTGAAAGAAAAAAGATTCTCAAACAAAATAACACTCAAATAAGTCAACAAAATATTGAAAGAAAGTAACAGCACTATAAGATAAAGTATGGTCAGATAAAATAACACAACAACAGAAGTTCAGTAACAATAATTTGTAAGGACAGATTAATAAACCTTGTGATTTTTCCTGCATCAGGTTCTTCTAGTTTATTCTTGATATCAGTGATAGCAGTTCCATCTCGACAACTTGATGCATTGATCTGTTGTGACATGAGAGACAAACTTTGATTTTTTTTTTTGTAGTGATTATATTTTTACATATGCTGAATGAAAAACACCCACTTGAATATTTAAGATAATAATATTTTAATAATATTTATTTTATTTTTTAATTTGAAATTCTAATACATACATATTATTGTATTATTAAATTAGTAAATTCACAGTTGTAAGATGGATTTTTTTAAACGGGTGTCAAAGTAATATTTCCCTTTTTTTTCCAGATACATTAACAGAATTACATATTTGTAAAAGCAAAGAAAGTTTTAAGAAGTGACAACTAGAAGATATTACAAAAAGCTTCTCATGTAGGAGTGAGGAGGTACATCCCACATCTGTTTCTCAAAAACGTCTTATTATTGGAAACTTGCTGAAACATTCACAGTTGTGGATTGTCTAGTGTTTCTCTACTATGCACAAGGACAGGATAGACAGAGTGAAATTAAATGATGTTGTTAACAAGGTCATCATGATTTGAAGCTTGTTTAGATTTCCAAATTAATCATCTCTAATTTCTTAATTTTGTGTTTGTTTTGTGGTTACCAGTTAAGGTTTCTACTTTGTTTTCCTTGGTTTACATTAGAGGATTACCTATCCTCTCTTGTAAGTGAGGATACAAGCAAGTTATCAATGTAAAACATAAATATTCAAAGGTATACTTCTAAACAGTGATATACCTCTACAACTTTAAACCCTAGCTCTTGGGCACAAACATAGACAGCTGCAGACTTGCCACTCTGCAAGGTCACAAAACAAAGTTTACATTATATCCAAGAACATATAGATGATGATAATTATCTACAACCAAGTTGAATGCATTTATGTCAGCATTCTCTTAGTTACAAAAGGGAAATAGATTTAATTCATGTACCTTCAATCAAAATATATCAAGAATAAAAAAAATAAAAACCACTTCTTAAAACTGCCATGATAACCAGAAGAAAAATAAATGACAACTTTTCATGATCATTACTGTGCATAATTGAACAAAGGACAACAATATTATTCTTACCAAGTCAAGAAAATTGTGGTGGAAGAAACAATGAAAAAGTTTGGATTTTATATACATTCACTCAATCAAAATCCAAAGAGCAGAGAGAATGAAGAGTTGTTGATAACCTAAATACTGATGTTAAGAGAAATAACACAAACAAGTAAAGAGTAAAGGAGTCAGTAACTGCTGCTTTTTTGTTGCATCATACACAAACCTCTCCTAATTTCATAATCCTACGGAAAACGTCAACCAATTTATAACTATGCATGCTACATTTAAATTCATACAAAATCTCCTTCTATCTTAAAATATTTATTACAGGATCAAAATGGTGCATGCATGCATCCATGATCAGAAAGAAAACTCCAGGGAGTTTTTTGGTGACAGCAGAATGATGCAACCTGTGTCATTTTTGTTAACACCTTGGCAAGAAATTTGTCATTAAGTTTCTCAAATATGACTGATACTAAAAATGAATGCAAACACACAGAAAAAGTGTGGTTGCAATTTCCTGATACAGAAACTCATGTATAGATATATTAGAACTACAACTTTGAAGAACAAAAACAACATTATGGGAAGAATAGTAAAGTCAGTTATAACTCACGGTTAGGAAGAACTAAGAGAAAGATCACTTCTAACCCACAGTTACCCTTTTATACTACGAAGGGTTACAATTAAATAAATCCTTGTGTAATATAATCAACAATTGGAACTAATATATAAATTCTTAAATTTCTGAAGTTTAATAATAAGTAACAATATAAAAATAAATAGAAACAAGGTCTTCTGATACTTATGACTAGACTAAGTCATTTTCATTCTCTATTTCACCTGACCGTCACATGGTGAGGCGGTTCTTAGTGTTATGATCGAGGGGTCATAACCCTTAAATATTTTTAAAAATTTTACAATTATAATGTAGTATATTATATTAGTAAAAATTAAATTAAATAATTTTTATTTTTTTAATAAAATATAATATTTAATGTTAATAAATAATAAAATATAACATTAAATACAATAAAAATAAATAAATTTATTAAGATATTTTTATGTTTTCTCGTATCTTTTAAATTTTTCAAATATTCTCACATTCACATGTTTTTTTTTTCGAAAAAGATATATAGAAAAGACATAAACTAATTTTTTCTATATTTCTCATATATTTTATTTTATATTCTTACTCTCACATATAGAAAATAAGACACAAACTCATTTTTTCTATATTTCTCGTATATTTTATTCATATCACATATTTTCTTTTGTTTGGAAGAAAATTAAGAAGTTAAATACAAATTCATTCTTTTCGTATATTCTATTGTTCTATTATTTTATTAATGAAGATAAAAAAGAACTCTTTTATCTGACTTGATATGAAATGTTAATTTAATAAATAGTATTTTTTAATTTTAAAAGATTTTTCTATATAGTTACTAGTAATACGTTATATATTATGTATTTTTTCATAATTTTGATTATCACAAATTTTTATCTTAATAATTACATCTTTCCATCTTTAATTAGATTTTAATAAATTATTTTTTACTTTTAAACTTATTATTAAAATAAGTAAATAGATAAAGAATAAAAAAATATATTCAATATACCTATTAAAACAAAATAGATTCCTACTGATCACCTATTAAATTATGTTTTCAACCATGCAAAGAATTATCTAAGTTATAGATTTGACAAAATATAGTTTCACTTACCCCACTTGGTCCTGTAATCAAGAGAACACTCTGCACGTGACCCTCATCTATATTTTCTGGAGCATGGTCAAGTGTATCGTCTTGTTGACCCTTCTTAGAGGACCTTTTTCTGCACTGAGAAGGTTTTCTTTGACATTCCTTAGAGGAACTTTTTGTGCATTGAGAAGGTCTTTTATGCCAAAGATGTAACCAGTAACGCAAGAAATTCATAGCCTCTTCATTTCCACACACCTAAGACAAAGTCATGCAACATAAACCACTCTATTCAGGAACTACAAACATGCAACTATTATGACTTTGTGCATGCTTTGTATTATGTTAAGAAGAATATCATTATGAACCAGAAGAAATGTTGACCTCAGAGACGGTTTTTGGCTTGTACTTGTCTGTCCATAAGCTGATGTTACCTTCACAACTATGGTAGTAAGACCCCATACTGCAAGGCAAGAAATGGATCATGAAAAAAGTTTGCTAATGGGACATGTGGCATAAGTGACAGAAAAAATGAAGTTGCACAATTCTCAAATGCTAAGTCACATATGAATAAAAATGGATATGAGAAAAATCGGAGTACATTAGATCAAACTTAGTTTATTAGTTTAAAAGATTAGATATGAGAAGAAGACAACAGAAATAAATTTCTCAAATTAGTACACAATATCTATCAAGATGTAAACACCCAAAATAATTTCACATCCACCTTGTTTTAATTTTAGTAGTCACAAATAAACCAATTGATTAGGGTTTACACGGTTTACAGAATCAAAGGGTCAAAATTCAATAAATATAGTTTGGCAGCAGCCAAAATAAAAAACTAACCTAAGAAAAGAATGCAATTTATTAAGAAAAGAAGTAATTAATAGCACCCATGTCATAAAGATCATAAAGGAGATGTGCATGACATAAACATAAAATAAATAAAAAAAATCAAAGTAAAATGTACACATATGCATCAACTTAAGAACAACACAAAAATATCACTGGTAAAATGTGCATATATTATCAGCACAAAAATATTTGATTTTGCTCATGCTCGTCTTAACCTTGCTTGAAGAAATTCACTCTGCGGTTCAATATCCTGTTTTCTGAAAATGTCCTTGTGTCCTGAGAAAGTATTTTCATTCACCTCCAACCCCAGATCCTGAAAAATAGTGTTGGCAATGGTTATAAATAATTTTCCCAGAGGTATAAGACTGTTTCCATCTAAACTAAGTGATTACATAAAACTATAGACGGAAGAAGAAGAGTTATGTACCACATCGACATCTTCTGACTTCAAAAGACACTTAGCTTTCTCTAAGACTACTGAATTTGGGGATGATATTTCCAGCTTACTATTACTATCTGGCTGTGTAGAAAGTTGGCTTGGACAACACATTACATTCTCAGGCATAGAAGCACTTGAGAATTTCGAAATGCTACTTATGTTATCAAAATTTAAGGATTCAACCGAACCATCCATAAAAGATAAATTTGAACCCTGTGTACCAAAAGATGCAACTGTGGTCTTGTCCAAAAATGTCCAGTCACCCCAGTCGATGGGTGAGGCATTATCCTGCATTGACAAGAGAAAATTGCAACATCTAAAATTCAGAGAACAAAAATATACAAATCTTTGATAATTTTATCATTAAAAGAAATTTGTTATCATTAAGAGGTGCGATTGAATGGAAAAAAAGAATGATAGACTGAACAAAGAAACATAGTTGAACCAATTGACAGTTTTGGTGAACAAATTTTAAAATGTTCAGTATACATTTGAAAGATATTTTTCATAATTTTTAACTTCAATTACAATTCAGTTGGATTTAGACTAATTTTGAAGCTAACATATTGAGTTAAGATTTCATTGAAATTAGTTAAATTTGTTCGATTTGATTGAGTTTGATACCAGTTAAAACTTTGAACAAATTCAGTTAAAGTTGGATTGTGGAACCTGAACATCTTCAAATACATGACAGGAACTACTAATTCCTTTTCCTTTCCTTCTAGCCAATAAAGCTTGTCGCCGCTGTCGTTCGTTATCCTCTTTCCACAAGGTAAAAAAGGGATGTATTCTCCTTCCAGCGTACACCTTCTTATCAATCTGATTCCATTCCAGAAAATAAACTACATATCAGATCACACTTATTTCAATGCACCCACATCTCACATAATTAATATTTTAACAGATATCACTATTGCATGCAACTCAAGAACAAAACAATAAAAAGAACTCAAGATTCACAGTTACAAAGAAGGACTTTAACCTCCGCAGACAGCTTTGCCTCCAACCTCAGATCAAACTTGTAAGCAGATCCTGCTGAAGCAACTTCTGATTCAGTTTTGTTAGGTGTTTTATTCGGCGGCGTGCTCTTCTTCTTCTTCGGCGTGCTCTTCTTCTTCGGCGTGCTATTCTTCTTCGGTCTGTTATTCTTCACCGGTGTAGTATTCTGCTCCAGAAAAAACATAAAACAAAAAATTCTCTCACTTTTCACATTCTCTTCTCAAATCTCAAATTCAATTTTCAATGTTGAATAAACACTTGCACCCATCAACAAATAGCTCTAGATCAGTGACATGCAATATCAAATCACTCTAATTCAGCTACATGCAAAGCCATAGTTGATTACAGTAGCTAGTTCTACCTTGGATGCTCTTTTTCTTGGGATGAGTTTCGCCGAAGAATCCATCTTGGATTGGAGCTTTGACACGAAGGAGACCGGGTTTCTACTTTTTGCATGCGTCTGCTTAATTATTAGGTAGTTGGTGATTGAATGAATGAGGGTTTTCAAGAAAAGTAATGGTATTTATTTAATGGAATGTAACAGAAAACAAAAACTTTTTTATTTAAGTCAAATAATGTTGAAATATTAATTAATAATAGCTAGGATCCAAAGAATTTACTTTTGAGATTCTAAAATGCAATTGAATTTGTATTTCATAATATATTAATCCAATTGTGTTTCATAAAATGATATATTTACTGTTGAGATTTTAAAATCCAAATAATATATTGATAAATTTTAAAATTAAAATTAAATATGTATTACAATCATAAATATTTTTTCTGGTAATTACAAATAATATATTAATAAACTTTTAAAACTAAAATTAAACATGTTTTACAATCTTAACTATTTTTCTGGTAATTATAATATTTAAAAAATTTAAATATAATTTATTGTCGGGAGATAACGTTTCTAATTTTTTTAAAAAATTATACACTTTTAAAGTTTTAAAAAATTATAAATTTTTAGTACTTTTATTTCAAGTTATCTTCTTAATCTCTCAATTAAAATATTATTTTAAATTATTTCAACTTTTTTGCTTAAGGAGATTCACAAGTCACAAGATGATAGTTGGTTAAAATTCATCTTACTTTGATTCTAGCTATCTGATAGTTGTAATTGAGGATTAAATTTAAATATGCTATGGCAAATATTATCTACTATCAATCATTTATTATAAATAAATTAAATAACTATATCAAATAAAAGTGTTTCCAAAAATCATTCTTTAATGAGATTATTCTTAAATATCTTATTCCATGATTATCTCTTCCAAGACAACTCCTTTAACTTGTAGACTTATTATTTCATCTTCATTCTAGATCAGTTCCAATATTTTCAAAAAGATATCAATTATTAAAATAACATTGTTCCTTAAATCTTATACGTGTTCAAAATATTTATTTATTATAATTTCTAATTATATTATAATTTTATATTCAGAGTATTTATTTATTATAAAATGTAGATTTAATTATTTAAAATAAATATTTATCTCAAATAATTTTCACATACTAAATTACTAGTTTTATAAAATAGTGTGCCAAAAAATAATTTTTAAGAGTCACTAAACTAAAACTAGACAAATATTCTTATTTTTTTATAATTATTTCTTAACAAGTTACCTATAACTAATATTTTTAAATAGTAATTATGTACTAAATAACAATTTCCCTCAATAAAATGTATAAGAAGCAATAGATAGGTCCATAAAAGAATTTTGATAATATTTACATATCTATAATTTTCCTATGTTGAACATATATGAACCATTTTGTCATTATGAGTTAATAAGATTGGAAGTATAATAAATAAGTACAAACATGTTATAAGTTCTTTAAAGTTTGTCTATTATATATATATATATATATATATATATATATATATATATATATATATATATATATATATATATATATATATATATATATATATATATATATATATATATTATTGAGGTGAAAAATATCTAAATATTTTCATTTTCAAACTTTCACGACTTCAACCACTCTTTAGCTTAGCAATTTCAGCTTCCAATATAAAATCCTTAGCTCAATGACATTAATAATTCATGCAAAGTAATGAGATCATGAAGAACTTTTTCTACCATTTGAAGTCTTTATTTAACATTAATTTTAAATATAAAGAAATATTAATTATAACAAAGTGAAAATCTGAATAAAACTTATAAAATTAAAAAAAAAATATTTGTTCATATTGTTGAAGGTTACATATAACTAGTTTGTATTAATGTAAACCAAATTTGGATTACATATTGTTTCTCTTTGTAAATAGTTAATAGTTCTACTAATCAACAAAGATCGATTACAAGTATTACTATTTTTTATTTTCTCAAGTTTTTTCAAATTTTATTTTCAACTTGCGTGAACAAATCTTTGTACCATCAACAAATACCTTTAAGTGTCATCACAAAACTAATTGAAATCACTCTAATTCAGTTACAACAATAACTAAGAATGATAAAAAAGTTCTTTGATGTAGGATGTAAGACCCAAAATTTTCTGTCCTTATATTTAAGGGCTGCCCTAAATCTAATTGGGCCTAAGGGCTGGCCCATGAGGAGCCAAAGATCCTAAACCAACCTAACACTCTCACTCCCATCTCACTTTCAGAAAACATCAGTCCTCAAACCCCTTCGTTCTCAACACAAGCTCTGTTGGGGTTTGATCTTTAGCCTTCGTCAAGTTTGCTCAAGCTCTTTCGACTCCACGTAAGTTGCCCCTTAGCTCATACTAGATCTCTCCTAGTCTTATTTTCGTGTTTACTCTGAGGCTCATCTCAATGCCCTTGTTCTGTTCCATTCTTCTATGTTTCCAGCTCACTAAGTCGTTCCCGCAACTGTAGTGCTCACTGTTTGTGTATACGAGTCATTTGGATAGCTCTTTCTAAGTAAGGGAAGTTAGGGCATTTGTTTTAAATGATTTTTGGCCTATTCTTGGTTCTGTTTGGTGTTGTAAGGAGTGGTGCTTAAATCCCAGGACTGCGCTTATGTATTATCCTGTGTAACACTACCTCTAATTATGATTATAAATTAAATGGGGTGTTACATTAATGGTATCAGAGCAGTTCATCCTTAGGATGACCTACGGTTGTGGGTTTGTCATGCCCCGCGGGCATAAGTGGTCATGTCTAGTCAAGTTTATCAATGAAACCAAAAATTTTTAGAACAGAAAACACCTTGATTAAATGATGAGGATGCACACTCATGACTAAATTAAAGGTTGTTTTCCTTTCCCAATTCTAATAGTTTGGGAGAGAAGAGTGACAAACAAGAGGGTTGGTTGTCCATAAGTGATAGAGTGTTACTTTGTATGATCTAGTTTGTCTTGCTGCGCCTCTGTGCCTTATGTATAGTGTCTACAGAGATAAGAGAATGCAGATTCAATGTCAACTTGGTCTGCTCACCTTTATAAGCGTTGAATGGGGTCTCTAAGACGACGTCTTGCCTCAGAGATAGGGAGTCGATGTATGACGTATATAATTGAGCAAGGAAAGCCAAGTTTTGGGCTAATAAACCAGAAAAGATGCTAGAGTTCACAAAATAACGTTTGGTCAGAGGGAGCTTTAAGGATAGATTCTCGGAAACCGATACTACAATTTTTCTAAAAGGAGTTGAATCAAAAGATTAAGAACACTGAAAGGTATCAGTGCATGCAAGTGCCACATCGTTTGAGGAAAATCAACCTGATTCTACATCTTGACAATGTTGAAGTTTAGAGTCATGCAAATGCATACAGTGTTAGGAGAAGTGACATTGAATATAGTCATATGGTCACACCTACTGCTTCTTGGAGTAGTGGAAGAGGACCAATTGGCAAATTCTAGGCTGCAGAAAGTGGAGAGATTGCTTAGCAACGAGCAAGCTAAGAAAGGAAGAGACTGTGAAGTGCGAAAAGATGGCAAACCTCTAGTGAGAGGCTGAGATGGATAAGAGGTTCATACTAGAATTAACAGTCAGCAGGTGGAGAAGGGTCTTTTCAACTTTGTTAGCGGGAAGTTTCAAGGAAAAGTAGTTCCCATGAGCAAGACATTTGACCTTGGGTATAAAGTGGAAGGTTTCACGCACCAGAAGGAAGGGCACACCTTTAAAGGTTATTCTCGTATGGAAGGACAACCCAACTGATGTCGGAGCACAATGATAGAGGGAATGAAAAAAAAAAGTTTTGAGTAGTTGACATGGTGTCTACGATGGTTGATGCTAAAGTAGTTAGCACGAATAAATCTCATCTAGAGATGCACCTTACGAAGTGATGCTTGGACTAAGAGTCAGTTTTCTTGGGATCATGTACTTCTTGATGTCGTCAGTATGGTAAAGGAATCATGGTTGCCTTTAGGAAGGGGCTGAGGTTGAGATGATGGTTTTGCTAAAATTACGACCAAGTGGAGACTCACTCGGGTGTGTGGTGCCTTCGTAGTGATCAAAGCATTTAAATTCAAAGACAAGCTGAAAGGTGAGGGCAGGGTGTCATGTGAATCAAAGTTATACGACAAAGGCAAGCGAAAAATAGACGCAAGGAATCTTAGTGGTAGAACAGTTATAGATTTGTTCTAAAGTAAACATTAAGATTTTCGCTTTGGAGTGGTGAAGTTCCCTTTTCCATTTGGGTCTGAAGTCGAACTTGTGCTGACAGTTTCTAATTGGAGGCTTTATGCTAGGATTGTGAAGTAAGAGAAACAAGTGAAAGAGTTGTTGGAGACATAATGGTATAAACTCAGTATAATCACTAGGATGACTATGAGTTTGGTGAATCTTTAAAATGAAGTTGTGGTGTGTCAAGCCATTCAAGAAGAGTATTGACTAAGGTTGGAGTGACTAATAAGGAATATGGTTTGAAAAGGACAGATACATTGTTGAGAAAATGGAATGTTAAGGCTATCAAAAGAGGAGTTTAAAGGGTTCTACAAGTCTTATAGGGGTCTCGAGGAAAATTTCTCAATGACAATTCTTCCTTGTCATGGCGGACATGAAAGGATCATTATTTTAAGTAAACAAACAAGTGAGCTTGGGTATTGATCAAAGTAGCGCAACGGGATGGTGGCAGATGATGCTTAGAAATGGTAAGAGGTGCGCGAGAAGAACTATCTTATTCAAGACCTAGAGATCACTACGAAGACCAATTCTTTAAAAACATCAAAGGTTTCATCCTTGTGAGTATCGTGTAAAAGTGTGCAATGATCATTCAGAGTTGGAAGTGTAGGGTTGCACTGAGGAAGTTGGACCAAGGAAATGAGAGGTGGTTGAATTATGTTTTCAAGTTAGGGTACCAACCTTGAAGTAAGGAAGTAAAAAGAGAATTCAAGATCTGGCTTGACATGGTAAGGGTTGGTGGAGAAGTAAGTGTCTAAGTCGGGAGGAAGAGATGTGAAGAGATTTCCTTGGTCTAGTTATTCGACTAGGACAAGTAAGTTTCTCAAAGAGGTTGGGAAAAAGTCAAATCGAGCAATCTTAGTTTGAGGTGTATCGTAGAGTTGCTTGGTGCAAAACAAACTAGAGATTTGGAGTCAATGGGACTTATGGTTCTTTGGTTTGGTGGAATGATGGTTACGAGTCAAGGGATCAAAAATAGGATAGGAGGCCAAAATGATATGGCGATGGAATCAGTTGAGAGTTTTAAATTGGAAATGGAATAACTCGGTAGGGAACTTTGTTGCCTTGGTTGAAGCCAACAAAGGAAGTAAGATGTTATGAGTATCGTTATGCGTAAAAGGGGTCAAGAGTGTTGATGGTGAGGCAGTAGGCCAGAACTCAATAATGATCAAGTCATTTGGGACTTTGATAAAACCTACAAGAGGTAGTGGAGAGCATATGGTAGACGAGTCGGTATATCAAAGACAAGTTGGTTGGGTAGGTAAGGGGGAGCATCCCAATTTTAAGGTTGCAGGTTGGAAGTTACTTCGAGAGTAGTGACTAAACCAATCTACACAGTTGAACACATATCGTTTAGGACAGAGGCAAAGTTTCCAATGACTATAGGTGTTGGAGTCGTTTTATTAGTCGTGTCTAATTGGTGGTTGTCAGATGAAATGCGAAAAACGTATTTTTCTTCCCATCTCGTCGATGAATTTTCGAGGTCGAAAATTTTTGTTGTTGGGGAGAATGTAAGACCCAATATTTTTTGCCCTTATGTTTAAGGGCTTCCCTAAATCTAATTGGGCCTAAGGGCTGGCCCATGAGGAGCCAAAGACCCTAAACCAGCCTAACATTCCCACTCCCATCTCACTTTCAGAAAACATCAGTCCTCAAACCCCTTCGTTCTCAACAGAAGCTCTGCTAGGGTTTGATCCATAGCCTTCGTAAAGTTTTTTCAAGCTCCTTCGACTCCACGTAAGTTGCTCCTTAGCTCATACTAGATCTCTCCTACTCTTATTTTCGTGTTTACTCTAAGGCTCATCTCAATGCCCTTATTCTGTTCCATTCTACTATGTTTCCAGCTCACTAAGTCATTCCCGGAGCTGTTGTGCTCACTATTTATGTATACGAGTCATTTGGATAGCTCTTTCCAAGTAAGGGAAGTTAAGGCTTTGTGTTTTAAATGATTTTTGGCCTATTCTTGGTTCTGTTTGGTGTTGTATGGGCTATATGTTACTATGAACATGCGAAGTGCTTGTGGTTGTTGTTTGGTGGAAAACGTGACTGTTGTAGGTGAAAACAGGGGCAAGAACTGATAGTCTCGCCCAAACGAGTTAGTCTCGCCTAAGCGAGACTGGCAGAGGCTCGCTTAGGCCTTCTGCGCGAGCTGTTGCTCAGGCGGGCCATCCTTGTTTTGAGCGAGTGAATGCCTCGCTCAGGCGAGGAGGTCTCGCCTAAGCGAGCTAGTGTGAATGGCCACTGTTCCAGATTGTTGAGCTCTCGCCAAGGCGAAGGGAGCTCGCTTGACCGAGAGTCCCTCTCGCCTTAGCGAGATCCTTATGCTTGAGCGAGGGGCTGCGCGAGGGGTAGGTTTGCTCCTTGTTTTCTTTGTTTTTGGATATTAATCATATGTTTGGACTAATTATGCCGTTTAAAGTATGAATTAAGTGACTTTGTGTGGATATGATGAATTATGGTTTATGGCTTATGAGTTTGACATGAATTGAATATGATGAGTTGGGTATGACTTTGATATGAGATATGGAATGGTTCATGGGTGGGCAAATGATGAATTTTGGGTATGATCTTGGCATGTGATTTCAATGAAATAGTAGGTATCAAAATCGCATGGTATTGGTATGAGGTGAAATTCTATATTCATGGATTGGGAAGGATGATTTGGAATGGATTCAACATGGAATATGAATGAGGATTGGGTTATAAAGGTTGGCATTAGAGTTATGTGCATGATAAATATTACCTGATTGATTGAGTATGTTTAGTTTGTGTCAGTGCGTAATTCCATGAGCCTTTGGATGAGACCTCATGGTGGTGCTTTAGTGGTCGGGACGTAATTCCATGACCCCTGTTAGTAGAAGTTCATGGTGGTGCCCCATCTATATAATTTGGTAAGGATTCAAGGTAAGGTTGCATCATGACACTCTAAGGAGTCAGTTAGTCTCACTTAGAGCAGATCGACTCTTGTGGTGAGAGTAGTAGGAGGCCTGAAACTCATTAAGGACTAACCTTGTGTGTGGGGGATTGAGACATTGTAATACTTGTAATACTTAGCTCGGGGGTGAGCAGAGATATCCACCACAAGTGCAAGCATCCGCTGAATCCGACCAAATTATATGTATCCAGATGAGTCATGTCGAGTCTAGTGTATTGCTTGAGGAGTCATAACATGTTTGGATGACATATACTACTTGGATTGTGAAATAGCATGTGATTGCATGATAAATTGTTTTCTACTCTAGCTTAATCTTTGTTTGTTTGATTTCTTTGTATGTTGTTCTTCTACTTTTGCGATGATCATCGGTTTATTGATGGGAGTAGATGCGAGTGGTACTCAAGGTCAACAAGAAGAGATGATTCCGCTGCATAGTCTACTTGGGCTGGACTTCATGTTTTATTTAGGCTTTTCTTTAGGGCTATGGCCCATGTACTAGTCTGTCCTTTGAATTCCTATCTGATACTATTAAACTTTATATATTGTTTCTTTTTGGCATGGTGTGCCTTGGTTGTTGTAAGGAGTGGTGCTTAAATCCCAGGACTGTGCTTATGTATTATCCTGTGTAACACTACCTTTAATTATGATTATAAATTAAATGGGGTGTTACATAAGATGAATTCAAAGGTAAAACAAATGAAACATCATGTTAAAAGAAATATCTCAATTTTTTAAATATTAATATTTTTTATTAAATTAATTATAAAATTATGTTTAATAAGAAAAGTCTAAATTTTTTTAGTACTAATATACACTATTAAATTAATAATAAAATTATTTAAAAAAAGTCTTAATTTTTTTTAGGCTAAAATACTCCCTTGGTCCATGTTTTCGCTGGAAAATCTCAAATAGGTCCATAGATTTTTTTTAATCTCAATTTGGTCCATAATTCTGCAAAATTGATTCAATTAAGCCCAATTCGTCAATAGCGTTAAGTTGAGTAACAATTTTTTGTATAACACTGTACACGTTTCAATGGATGGCTGATGTGGATTTATTTTTTAATGTGAACAGTACAAGGTGGAAAATAATTTTTGAATTAAACATAAATGTTTTTCAAGGTTGTCGTTTTGTTTATTAATTTCGTAAGTATAACGTCGTTTTGGGATGATTTTAAAATTAGGGATTAAGAGAAATAAGGATTGCGAGTAGGGTTTGGGATTGCGACGAGGGATTGGGATTGCAAGGCGGAGGAGTACAAGGCGGAGGAAGGCGCTGCCATTTTTCAACGTTGATTGCAATCTCCAGGCTTTATCGTGACGACATTGTTGAGTGAAGGTCATCTACATTGAAGGTTGGAAGTTGGATTTGGGAATTTTGTTTGTTATTTTCGTTGATTGGGGTTTAGGGTTATTTCGACTTCGGTTTTTTGTTTGCTTTGTTTTCATGGATGGAAGTGTGGGAGTGTTGTGTGATTGGGGTTTAAGGAGTTTCATTTTCCATTTTCTGCATGGGTCTGTGGTCCCCCATTTGCTTTGAGCAGTGTAGTTTATATTATTTGTGGTCCCCCATATTAATTTGTCGGTTTGACGGTGGTATGGACGGTAATATGTGTATCCTTTTGTGGGCATTTTAATTTCAGGTTGGATGTCTGAAGATCGTTTCGAAGTGGTGGTCCACCACTGTGGGCATTTTGTCAGTGATGGGAAGCTATGGTATGACGGTGGGGAAAGGGTGTCGTGGTTCTGTGATCCTGATACATGGAACTATTTCGAGATTCTGCATGAAGTACGAGAATTGGGACATCTTAATCCCAAAGAGTTGTGGTACTCTGTTGGAGGAGAGTCAATGCTAGAAGATAGGTTGGTGCAACTAGTTGATGACAAAGGCGCTATGCATATGACCACCATATCTATGATAAATGGTGTTGTTCATCTTTATGTGGTGCACAGGATAACTCAACCTGAGGTTATTAACATGATTGAACGGGGTGTGGTTGATAATGAAGGGGATAAAGAAGTGGAGGGTGATGGTGAAGTTGAAAAGGAGTTGGATGATGAAGTTAATGGACAAAAAGAGACAGATAAGGAGGATGTGGAGGTTTTTGATGCTGAAGTTGAAAAGAAGTTGGATGATGATGGAGAAAAAGAGACTGATAAGGAGGATGTGCAGGAGGTTCATGCTGAAGTTGAAGAGAACTTACATGAGGCAGATGAGGTGGAGGTGGTTGAGGTTTATGACGAAACCGAAGATAAGTCAGATGCAGATGGTGAGGATACAAGGAGTGATGTTGCTGCAGAGAAGTTTTGTGATGAAGGGCTTGTTGATGTCAGTGTTGAAGATGACGAGGAAGTTGAGCCATGGGATGGTCACGTGGAATGTGAAGTTGGTTGTACTCTAGAAGATATTGGAGGAGCAAGTTCTTGCAGTCAACCACAGTGTAGTAATTCAAGTGAGGATGAGGTTGTAGGAGTAGGACCTAGTGATGAATTTTCAGATATTGAGTGGCACTCAGATGAATTCCTTACTGCAACCGACACTGATGAGGAAGACAATGATAAAGAGAGTTATGGAAGGTTTCCAACCTTCTCAATGCCAAAAAGTATGGACCAATACAAATGGGAAGTTGGTACCTATTTCATAGAGAAAAAGGAATTTACAGAATCTATTCGAACATATGCATTGGCAAATGGAAAGAATTTAAGATTTGATCAAAATGACAGGAGTAGAGTTACTGTAAAATGTTTTGGTGCGGAGGGAAAGTGCAATTGGTATGCTTACTGTGCATATATGTCTGCAGTGAAGTCTTGGCAACTTAGGAAAATAATTGATGAGCATAGCTGCAATAGAGACTTTAATGTGAAGTTAATGAATGCAAAATGGTTGAGTAAGAAGATGGAAAAGACTGTTTGAGAAAACCCGCATACGGAGGTCATGGATATCCGTGACAAGGTATCTAGGAAGTGGAATGTCTGTATATCTAGAAATATGGCTTTCAGAGCAAAAGCAATTGCAAGAGATGCTGTTGATGGTTCATTCTCGGAGCAATATAGAAGAATATATGATTATGCACATGAGCTTTTGAGAGGAAATCCAGGTTCTACAGTGAAGGTTAAAGTGGAAAACATTGATGGTGAAGTCATATTTAGTAGGTTTTATGCATGCCTAAAGGCATGCAAAGATAGTTTTGCCGCATGTAGGCCCATTATTGGAGTGGATGACTGCTTTTTGAAGGGCAAGTATGGTGGAGAGTTATTGACAGCAGTTGGAAGAGATGGCAATGACCAAATTTTGCCAATAGCATATGCGGTTGTAGAAGTGGAGAACAAGGACTCATGGAGATGGTTCATGGAGCTTCTAATAAATGATTTGGGTGGGGATACAGTCGGTGCATCATGCACCTTTATATCAGATCAGCAGAAGGTAATATTATAAAAAATGCTACTTTATGTCAATGTATGTTGATAACTAAAGTTTATGTACTTCACAGGGTCTGTTTCAAGCTATCCAAGAACTGCTTCCTGGAGTGGATCAGGGATATTGTGTCCGACATCTCTATGCCAATTTTCGAAAGCAATTTCCAGGAAAAAACCTCAAGCGTCTCATGTGGCTGGCTGCATATTCCACATATCCACAAGGTTGGGAGAAAGAAATGCTGAAAATTAAGGAGTTGAATGAGGACGCATTCAAATACTTAATAGCGATTCCCCTAAGGTAAGTCAAATATTCATTGTTAGTTAATTGATTTTAGTATTTAATGACTTCATTTTTTGTGTACTGGTATGTTAGGTTCTGGTCAAGATCACGGTTCACTATAAGACCTCAATGTGACACTATGGTCAACAACATGTGTGAGTCATTCAATAGTGTGCTACTTCAAACTCGGACCAAGCCCATCATAAGCATGTTAGAGGATATCCGAGGGTACATCATGGAGAAATAGGCCAGCAACAAAAAAAAAGTTGCAGCTTATAAGGGGTCAATCATGCCAAAAATTTTGGATAGACTGAAACACGAATCAAAATTAGTGAGGCATTGGTTACCAAGGTACACTGACACTTTGATCCTTTTTTTTTCTCCTTTTCAGTTGGTCCCCTGTCATTACAAAATATTTGTATTTTTTGATTGTAATTAGGTGGGCAGGAGATAAGTTGTTTGAAGTTCGCCACACCTCAGCACTTTGAGAGCAATTTGTGGTAAACATTGATAAAAGGGAGTGCACGTGCAGGAAATGGAGTGTCAGTGGAATTCCATGCTGTCACGCCCTATGTGCAATCAAATTTTTGAACATTAATGCAGAAGATTTCATTCCAGATTGCTTTAAAAAGTGTACTTATGAACAAACATATGCATCGATTGTTTACCCTATCAATTGTGAACAAGTGTTGGAAGTAACTTCTTATCTAGATGTCATGCCTCCAAAAAAACGTATCTTGCCTGGAAGACCTAAGAAGAAGAGAAGATTGGAGCCATGGGAGTTAAAGAAAGATGATACTCAAATGTCTAATGGGGGGTTTCGTAAGAGGTGTAGTGTATGCAGGGAACTTGGACACAACAGGAACTATTGTCCTATTCGACCACAGCAGACTAAATCACAACCTGCACCACAATCTGGCCCAACACCTAGTCCATCACAACCTGGCCCAACTGGTGCTTCATCACAATCTGCACCACCACAATCTGCTTCATCACAATCTGCTGCATCACAATCTGGGCCAGCAAAAGATGCTCCACCACAATCTGCTTCATCAAATTCTGCTCCATCAAAATCTGGGCCAGCAACAATTGCTCCACCAAAATCTGCTTCATCACATTCTGCTCCTCCACATTCTGCTCCACCAAGCCAACAAACAACAGGGCCACCAAATACGCGCCCAACAGGTGCAGTCCAACCAATGAGGACCAAGCTAAAAGCTAGAAGGAGACGTGTTTGGAAGCCATGAATTTGAAGGGGACGTCTTTAGAAGACATGTTTTGAAAGTGTTGATCCCATTTTGATTTTCTGCATCTGTTGTAATGATCAAACCAATGCCATTACTCTGTGCTGTTTTTTTGTTGATTTTATGCATGTGTTGTAATGATCAAACGAATTGATATTTTGTGGTTTTTTTGGCTCTGTTAAGAGCATGGATCTGTTATGTATGTTTGCAGTACATTTGTGATTAACACCTATATAACAGTTTGGATATTATGTTGTCAAATTGGGTCTGATATAGCAATTTCTTTATTCAATTATGATATGGTGTATGAGGCCAAAAGTTTGGGTCTGTTATAACAACACCAAAATTATGTCCTTAAATCAAACTTTCTCATTCAATAAACAATCAAAGTTTTACAATGCATTATGGATTTTTCATCAACAACGAAAATAATATTACATTCAATACACAAACAAAACAAACCCCCCAAAATAACACCCTTATCCTATTTTCCAAATTCATGACAGA
>Ga0214542_1005353_pt1 | contig 24453 bp, 14 predicted proteins | sample CNSS1metaG_FD_160096 | JGI IMG/M metagenome (GOLD analysis project Ga0214542, IMG submission 160096) | Root nodule microbial communities from cowpea collected in UCLA plant growth center, Los Angeles, California, USA - CNSS1 | ecosystem: Host-associated > Plants > Roots > Nodule | place: USA...
AAAAAAAAATCAAAAATAAAAAAAAAAATCAAAAAAAATTCAAAAAAAAATTCAAAAAATCGAGGAACTGACACGTGGCACTCCTCTAACGGCGTCAACCTTGACTTAACGGCAAGGACAAACGTGAGACGTTTCAACAAAAAAGGGAACCATTTTGAGACTTTTAAAAATATGGGTACCATTTTGAGATTTTGACTCCAAAATAAGGACCAAAGGCATAATTAAACCTTTATGTTACTATTGAAGTTGTATATACTTTTTAACACATTCTTGATTCAATATCTGCTGGAAAATGCATTCGACACCTCAAAAAAGTTAATGTAATTGAGTTAAAAGGACAATATTCATTCATTTTTAAAATTTAGGGACCAAAATGTATCGAAGTTTCAGACAGGGAAGAAATCCAATTTTAGGGACTAAAAACATACTTAACCCTATTGTCAAATATCATGTCATTTGTGGTGATTATGAAATGGGTTTAATACTTATTTATGTTAGTTTTGAAATGGTGAGTTTAGCCAAGACGGGAGATTGAATTGGCTTTATAAAACTTTTTCGAAAGCTTAAACCTCTTTTCAATTGAATCTAATAGACATGAAATTTAGATGTAAATGCAACATACCAGTACACTTTCAACCGATTAAAATTTAAAATAGCAGACTAAATTGTTCTTGATGTTATGAAACAGTCGATTAAAAAAACTAATCAGTCGGGTAAAATATTGGAGAATTATGCAGAATGAAGAATTCAAAAATTTAACTCAAACAACATTCTTTTACATACAAGACTTGTTCCAATCAGTATTTATAACAAGTATAAAGCCTCAGATTACACAAGAATGCATTAAATCACACCAAAGATCAAATTGTTTGGTTTTCTTGAGTTTTTAAAGAGTTTCAAAGAGAGTGAGATGAGGGAAAGAAGAATGCACAACTGTTTTTATATTGGTTCACTCAATCATAGAGCTACATCCAGTTTACCAGGACAACCTGAGCCTGGTTTCTACTATATTCAAAAGTTTTACAAATCACACACCCAAATTACACTTTTAAACAACAAAACTCACAAGATTTTTTACTCACAAAAATCTAGACACACACCCTACAAGAATCACACTTGCAGACCTGAAATCACATTAGGCAAACCAACCGGAGGCATAAGAACATTCAAACCTGATGGTGGTTGTCCCTAGCCAACCATACATGTGTTCTTCAAGCTACTCACAAGCCAAATGCCTCTAAGATCAACCAATATCTTCAAGACACGAGTTGTAGCTGTGTATTACAGAGAGAGAGCTTTCCAGAGATGAATGACAAAGTTTCGTGCTCAAAAACTCATATTCGCAGCTTTGCTCGCGAAAACACAGCTTATATAGTCTGGTTTAAGTGAAAATAGTCGATTGAATTTTTCGTACAGTCAACTGATATCACCTAACTTAAGTGAAATTAGTCGATTAAAAAATAATTCAACTAACTGAATGCCTTCATACCAGAAACTATATACAACAAGCCTTTAAACCTGTTAAAACCCATTTTAACTGATTAAAAGAGACACACTAAGGCACACAAGACATCTAACCTATGTCATATAGCCTACCAACAAGATATAACACTAACACATTACATTTAACATGTTATATACATATTTAACACACTAAAACTTAATCTTCAAGAGGATCTTCATCAATCTTCATCAAACATTTAAGATCTTCATGCACATGGCTTTATCAATTATATGCTTCAAGATTGCTTGTGCCAACAATTTTCTATATGATTTTTGTATTACAAATATATAACTTTATGTGTATTTTACAAAAGGGATTTAGCCAATGTCTCTCTCTTTTACTTCAATACGGTATCTAGAGTTAGGGTTAATCATTCACTCCACAATTAATCCATTGTTCACCAGTGCTAAATTGTTTTTCAAGAAACTTTATTTTATTTTTGACATTGTACTTATTTTTGTGATTAGGATTCATTGGAAAGAACTACAAGTCACACCTTGCACATGCTCACCTTTTAGCTCTAATTTTCAAGTTTCTAGACCATTTTCCCTCTTCTTTTTTGGAGACACCTTTCTTTCCTTCAAGCCTATAAATAGAAGGGCTTACCTCATGTAAATCTAACTTGAATTTGAGTAAAGAATTTCTACCAAAATGAGAGCACACTTCACCTATTTGAGCTCTTTCTAGATTAGTCTTCTCTTCTAGACTACTCTAGGATTCCTTCTTCATGAATTGGCTTTATCTCTCCCTAGGAAACTCACCCACACCCAACCAAACACCATGCTATCTTCATCTCTTCCAAGCTTCCATATACACACTCATGGAAACTGATATTCTGGGAAATTTTGCAATAAAATCAAAAAACTGATACTCTGGGAAATTCTGGAATAAAACACAAATCATGAAAATCACGCAAACAGAATGCATTACAATACAAGATTGGTTCCATTTGATATATCAAACTTAATTGCACCACCATATTACATCAAATCACACAGAAAACTTACAAAGATTGATTGAATGAGTTTTCTTGAAGATTAAATGAAGTGCAAGGTAAGGGAGAGAAAATCACACAATGGTTTTTATACTGGTTCACTCCAATCTGAGCTACATCCAGTATATTAGGACAAGTTAAGCTTGACCAATGAGGCACCACCATGAGATCTCACCTAGATCCATGGAATTACGTCTTGATCAATGAGGCACTACCACGAAACCTTCATGGAATTACGTCTTGACCACACCAACATCATGTTTCTCCAACCAGCATAAAGTCATTATCCATACCAATTCCATGTCAACATATATAACCAACCATCTCATTCATGTTACATGCCAAGATCATGCCAAATTCATCAATTACAACCCATAAACCATTTTACTCATGCACATTCACCCAATTCATGCTTTAATAGAGTAATCAAATCACACCAATGTTCATCAACCAAAAATAAAGAGGAGAACAGTCATAGAGCAAATCCCTGCACCAATCTTGCTCAAGCCATGGACCCTAGCTCAGGCGAAAGAGGTATTTTGCTCAACCTGCAGGTCCTCGCTTAGGCGAAACTGCCAAAAAATACCATTGCAGTGTTCGCGAGCTCTCGCTTGGGCGAGACCTCCTCGCCTAAGCGAAACTGCTCTTCGCTCAAGGGTAAGATCTCTCGCCTGAGCCACAACCAAGCAAAACACAAATAGGTTCTCATGAGTTCTAGCTTAGGCGAGCCCCTCTTGCGTGAGCGAGATAACACTCGCTCAAAACGAGAGTTCTCTGCCTGAACGAGAGCTCGAGCAGGAACATGGGCCAATTCCTGTTATTCTCGCCTAGGTGAGACAAGCTCGCTTGGGCGAAATAGTATATTTTGCCACTGTTACAGCACGCATCAATAGACCACTCATACCAAATAGCACTTTCCAAGCATTTCAGACAACCAAGACAGCATACAACTCATATAGACAAGAAATAAAGTCGAAACAGGCAAGACATAGTAAAAACGTATGAACCCTAACTTCCCTTACTTGAGCAGAGGTTAGAGGAAGACACCGGTGTTCACTGAAGAAACACAAAAACTTCAAGAGTAGGTTTAAAAGCTGGAAACACTAACCCCGACGGAAAAGCGAGGTTAAACCCATGAATCTCTATTGGTCCACAAAAAAAAATAGAGTTAAAGGGAAAACTATAAGGGCTGGAGGTCAACTTACATGGAGTATAATGAGCTTGAGTGAACTTGACAGAGGACTAGAGAACAAACCCTAGTAGAGAGTTGTTGTAGCTATAAGAGAGGGAGGAGTGCTGGTTCATTTTTGGAAAATAGAAGAATGAGGGTGTTAGGACTACTTTTGGGGGTTTTAGGTACCCCATAGGCTAGCCTTAGGCTCAATAAATTGGGGCAACCTTTAAACATTGTGGCAGAATAATAAGTGGGCCTTACATTCTCCCTAACAACAAAAGTTTTCGACCTCAAATATGAAGACTTACCAGGAAAACAAATGCTGATGTGACTTTCTCATATCCTCCTTTAACTCCTAAGTAAAGTCACTTGTCCTTCGGTCCTAGATGACTTTGACTAGACAGACTGGTTTTCCCTGACGTGTCTCAACTCGGCTATCCTCTAAAGAGATAGGTGGTACTTCCATAGTGAGATCCGCCCTTATTTGTACATCCTCGGCTTCCAACACCTGAGATGGGTCAAAGACGTACTTCCTCAACTGTGAGACATAGAACATCGGATGAAGATTGGCTAACTGAGGAGGCAAAGCAATCTCGTAAGCCACAGGCCCAATCCTCCTTGAGATTTGGTAAGGGCCAACGAACTTAGGAGAAAGGTTCCTTGAGCAGAGAGCCCTTCTTACACCAATGGTTCGGGTCACCCTTAAGAACACATGATCTCTAGCCGCGAATTCCAAGGGTATCCTCCTACAATCAACATACGCCTTCTACCTACTCTAAGAGGCCTGTATCCTATCCCTCACAATTCTCACTTTCTTAGTATTCTGTTCTAACAATTCTGGTCCAACGAGCACTACTTCCCCATCTTGATACCAACACAGAGGGGTCCTACACTTCCTGCCATATAGAGTCTCATATGGCGCCATGCCAATGCTCGCATGAAAACTGTTATTGTAGGTGAAATTTATCAATGGTAATACTTTGTCCCACGCACCCAAGTGATCCAGCACGTATGTTCTAAATAAATCCTCAAGCGACTGAATCGTTCTCTCTGATTGGCCATCGGTTTGGGGATGATAGGCTGAACTCATGGTTAGTTTGCTACCCAAAACACTCTGCAAAGTTTGCCAAAACCGTGAAGTGAACCTCGGATCCCTATCTGAAACTATACTCGACGACACCCAATGTAACCTCACAATCTCCTTAATGTATAGCTGGGCCACCTTGGCCACGGACATCCTCATATTCATTGCCAAGAAATAAGCGTTCTTGATCAATTAGTCCACTATAACCCAGATCGTATCATGACCTCTGAAGGTTCGTGGCAAATGGGTCACAAAGTCCATAGTTATGCTATCCCATTTCCATACTGGTATGTCCAAAGGTTGTAGGATTACATCGGGCCTTTGATGCTCTACCTTTACCTTCTGACATGTCAAACAAGCTGATACAAACTGAGCCACATCCTTCTTCATCCATTGCCACTAGAAGGTCTCTTTGAGATCCTGATACATCTTAGTCATGGCAGGATGCAAACTAAGACGACTCTTATGTCTTTCCTCAAGGATTAGCCTCTTTACCTTAGCATCATCAAGTACACACACTCTACCATGGAACCTTAGTATACCATCATTACCCAAGGCAAAATCCTTCGCTTCATCTGATCCAAGTTGTTCTCTCACTTCTACCAAACTAGCATCCGCTAATTGTCTTTCTTGGACTAAGTTCAAGAAGTCACTAGATATAGTCAGAGTGCTACATCTAATGAACCTAGTTCCCAATTCCACCTCTAGCTTCATATCCCTGAATTTCTCTAGTAGCTCCACTTCCTTGATCAAAAGGTGTGTAGTATGCTCTGTCTTCCTACTTAAGGCATCTGCCACCACATTTGCCTTCCCTGGATGATATAGTAGTTTGAAATCATAGTCCTTCAGGAATTCCATCAACCTCCTTAGTCTCATGTTTAGCTCCTTTTGGTCAAACAGATACTTCAGACTTTTGTGGTCGTTGAACACACGAAATTGGGCACCATAAAGATAGTGCCTCCAGATCTTCGAGGCAAACACTATAGCTGCCAACTTCAAGTCATGAGTGGGGTAGTTTCTCTCATGCACCTTAAGTTGCCTCGAAGCATATGCCACTGCCTTCCTCTCTTGCATCAACACACAACCCAAACCTAGATGAGAGGCATCACAGTAAACCTCAAACGGTTTACCAACATCTAGGATAACCAATATGGGAGCACTCGTCAACCTTCGCTTAAGCTCTTGAAAACTTTCCTCACATTTATCCGTCCAAGTGAAAAGTTGTTCTTTCCGAGTTAGAGGCGCCACTATCTTGGAGAAGCCTTCTATAAATCTCCTATAGTAGCCAACTAAACCCACAAAACTTCTTATCTCTGTTGCTGACTTGGGACTTTCCCACTTAACCATCGCGTCCACTTTTGATGGATCCACCGCTATGCCCTGTGCATATATTACATGGCCCAAGAATTGTACTTCATCCATCCATAATTCACACTTGGAGAGCTTAGCATATAGCTGCTTCTCCCTCAGAATACCAAGTACTAATCTCAGGTGCTCGACATGCTCCTCCTAAGTCATGTATTAGATGAGTATGTCGTCTATGAAGACTACGACAAACTTATCCAAGAATGGCCTGAAGATCTAATTCATGTAATCCATAAATACAACTGGAGCATTGGTCACACCAAAAGGCATAACCACATACTCGTAGATCGGGATCTAAAGGTTGTCTTCTGTACATCATCTGCCTTTACCAAAACTTGGTGATATCCCGACCGCAGATCTATCTTAGAAAACACTGATGCACTGTGCAACTGATCCATCAGGTAATCTATTCTCGGGATGTGATACTTGTTCTTAATGGTCATCTTATACAATTGCCTGTAGTCCACACACATATGTGAACTCTCATCCTTCTTCTTCACTAGCAACATTGGCGCTCCCCAAGGCGAAGTACTAGGTCGTATGAATTGTTTCCCCAATAGCTCCTTTATTTGACTCTTGAGCTCTACTAGTTCAGCCAGAGTCATACGGTATGGGGCCATCGATATTGGACCGATTCCTGGCACAGGGTCAATAGAGAATTCCACCTCTCTATTGGGAGGCAACCCTGGTACTTCCTCCAGGAACACATCTTCAAACTTGTGCACTACCGGTATAACCGACGTCTTTTTCTCTTTCTCCACCTCTAGATGCGTGAAGATTATGAAGCATTGTGTGCCACCTTGAATCTCCTTCATAACTCCTTGTGAAGATAACAACTCAGGCTCCTCTGAGTTAGGGAACAACAACTTCTTCTCTCGGCAATCTATAAGAATGCAATTGGAAGATAGCCAATTCATCCCCAAGATCAGCTTCAACTCTTGTAGAGGTAGGCATATCAGATTTACTTTGTATATGCATCCCTCTACTTCCATTGGACACCTAGCACATAAGGACGACGTCTTGACCAAACCCGACACCGGAGTAGATACCACAAGTTCACACTATAGCTCACACACTAGCAAACCCAACTTTTTCACATAAACATCTGACGTAAATGAGTGTGTCGCTCCAGAATCATATAGTACGCAACAATTCATTTCAGCTATCACACAATGACCCATAACAAGGTTGCTTGAGCCTGTCGCTTCTACTCCCGTCATGGCGTAAACTCTGCTTGCTGCCTCCTCTCCTCTACTGATTCTACACAAGAATATGAACTAGAGGTCATGCCTCTGCCCTAACAAGAGTGGGGCAGTCCTTGCCAAAGTAGTCTTCCTTGCCACAATTGTTTCACCTTCTAAAGCCTTCCATCTAAGGGCAAACACTCCTCAGATGGGGGCCTCCACACTAGAAACACTGGATTCTGCTCTGCTGTGAAGGGAAGCTTATAGACCCCTAGGATTGAGGGTGGGGCCTATCATACAGTTTCTTTCACTCTTCATGCCTCGGCTTGGACCCAGATGGTCCACCAATCCTTTAATGCTGTGGGCGTTGAGCTTCCACCTCAACCTTCATTTTCTCTATAACTCTGGCCTTTTCCACCAAAGCTGCGAAATCCTTGATGGACAATGGGGCAACCATCAAACAGATGTCTCCCTTGAGGCTATTCTTAAATTTTTGGCATCTTCATTCTTCATCATGTGGCATAGTGTAAAAGCGGCTGAGGTTCCACCAATGCTCGACTTCCCCAGTGAGCATGTATACTACAAAAGCCAGCCTGCTCTCCGTAGGGCACATCTTCGCATCAAAGATTATCTCCATGTCCTTCAGCCATTGGTCTGCGGCATCACGCTAGTCTTATCGTTAAACTTCACCAGGTGGTCTTTTAGAAAGTTCTCCAAACTCCATTCCCGGACTGGAGGTCGTGGCTCAGGGTCGAATGCAAGAGCAACTGTCATGTTCTCCTCTAATTGGCGGGGAGCCTCCATGTGCTGCCTGTGGGCATCTTCAGCAGCTACTCTTGCAGCCTCCATCTGCTGCATCACCAGTTGTTGTTGTTCTAACGATGTTGCCTGTCGCTGCATCAATGTCTCATGTTGTTGCATCATAGCAGTACTTTGCTTAGTCATAGCCACCACCATAGCTTCACTCGCAACCAAAACACTACGACTCAAGGCATGATTATCCGGATACATATAATTAGTCGGATTCACCGAATGCTTGCACTTGTGGTGGCCTCTACTGTTGTGTAGAGCCAATTGCGAATGGGTTTCACCCTACCACTCACAAGGTTAGCCTTCAAACATATAAGGCCATTATCCTGCCAAAGAGGAGGGCCTCCTACTACTCACACCACTTGTGTCAGTACGCTCTACATGAGACTCACTAACTCTTTAAAGTGTCAGGATGCAATCCTTACTTGAATCCTTGCTAAAATACATAATAAGGCACCAGCACGAACTTCGTGAAATTACGCCCTAAGTATGAGGCGACACCATGAGCTCCTACTAACAGTGATCATGGAATTACGTCCTGACCGTGAGGCACCACCGCGTAACCATCATGGAATTACGTCCTGACCAATGAGGCACCACCATGAGATCTCACCTAAAGATTCACGGAATTACGTCTTGACCAATGAGGCACCACCATGAAACCTTCATGGAATTACGTGCTGACCACACCAACATCATGTTTCTCCAACCAACGTAAACTCATTATCCATACCAATTTCATGTCAACATTTATAACCAACCATCTCATTCATGTTACATGTCAAGATCATGCCAAATTCATCAATTACAACCCATAAACCATTTTACTCATGCATATTCACCCAATTCATGCTTTAACAAAGTAATCAAATCATACCAATGATCATCAACCAAAAATAGATAGGAGAACAATCATAGAGCAAATCCTTGCACCAGTCTCGCTCAAGCCATGGACCCTCGCTCAGGCAAAAGAGGTATTTCGCTCAAGCTGCAGGTTCTCGCTTAAGCGAGACTGCCAACAGAGAGCATTCCAATGTTCGTGAGCTCTCGCTTGGGCAAGACCTCATCGCCTCAGCGAGATTGCTCTTCGCTCAAGGGTAAGGTCTCTCACCTAAGCCACAACCAAGCGAAACACAAACAGGCTCTTACGCGTTCTCGCTTAGGCGAGCCCCTCTCGCCTGAGCGAGATAACACCTCGCTCAAAACGAGAGCTCTCTATTTGAGCTCGAGCTCGAGCAGAAACTTAGGTCAGCTCCTATTATTCTCGCCTAGGCGAGACAAGCTCGCTTGGGCGAAAATAGCAGATCTCGCCACTGTTACAGCACGCATCAGCAGACCACTCATACCAAATAGCACTTTTCAAGCATTTTATACAATGAAGACAACATACAACTCATATAGAAACGAAATAAAGTCGAAACAGGTAGGACATAGTAAAAACATTTGAACCCTAACTTCCCTTACCTGGACAGAGGTTAGAGGAAGACACCGGTGCTCACTAAAGAAACACAACAGCTCCCAGGGCAGGTTCAAGAGTTGGAAACACTGATCCAGATAGAAAAACGAGGTTAAACCCATGAATCTCTGTTGGTCCACGAAAAAAAAAAGAGTTAAAGGAAAAAGTATAAGGGTTGGAGGTCAACTTACGTGGGTAGAATTAGGGATGGCAACGGGGCGGGGCGGGGCGGGGACGGGTTTCACTATCCCATACCCATCCCCGTAAAAAAAATTCATCCCCATCCCCATACCCAAACCCAACGGGTATCAAACTTTTCTCCCATCCCCATCCCCACCGGGTAACGGGTATAATCTCGTACCCATACTCGTACCCGTTTTCTTACTACTTTAATATTAATTTTAATCAATTTTTATAAAATAATAAAAAATTACGGTAAAAGAAATATAATATTATCAAATATTCAATAGGAGGATGATTGTTTCTTCGATATCAAATACTTTAAAATAAATTATAATTGTTTACCTTTTAGATTAGAATACCAAATAAAATTTATGAGAACCAAAACATTTATTAAATTTGCAAACATTAATGAAACCTAGTTGATAAATTTTAAAAATATTTTTAAAAAAATATAAAAGGAAAAAAATTGAAATTAAAATATATTTTAAATGTTTGTTTACTTCATTCTTTTAAATTATAGGGAATTTATTTTTTATACACTAATAAAAGTTATAATACATCACTTGATCAAAATGACGCACAGAACAAATAATAAACATAATAATAAAATTTTAACATAGATCTTGTATCTTTTGAACCTCAATATATGTTGGATGGTGGTAAAAAAATATTCATGGCAATTACATTAAATTTTTATATTGTAGAAAATAAAAATTATTTATACAATTATAGTGAAAAAATTAAAGTATGATTATAATGAGTTAGAAAATAAAAAATAATTAGATAAAATTTATCGAAATAGCGTTCTACATGATGAAAATAAAAAAAATATTAAAAAATTGACAAATGTGTGTCTTATAAACAATTTGGAGACTATTGAAAGAAATCGCACAAAGGAAAATAAATATATAATTAATGGTATAATAAGATGAAAAATTTATTATATCTAAGAAAACTTTTCAAATGTCAACATATATACTCAATGGTTATTAAAAAAATGACGCAAATAACAAATAATAAACATAATAATAAAATTTATCATAGATCTTGCATATTTTGAACTCCAATATATGTTGGATGGTGATAAAAAATATTCATGGCAATTACATTAAATTTTTATATTATAGTAAATAAAAATTATTTATACAATTATAGTGAAAAAATTAAAGTATGATTGTAATGAGTTAGAAAATAAAAAATAGTTAGATAAAATTTATCAAAATAGTATTATACATGATGAAAATAAACAAAAATAAAAATATTAAAAAAGTAACAAATGTGTGTCTTATAAACAATTTGGAGACTATTGGAAGGAATCACATAAAGAAAAAAAATGTATAATTAAAGGTATGATAAGATAAAAAATATCTTAGAGATCTAAGAAAACTTTTCAAATATCAACATACATACTCAATGGGTTGAGAAATAACAAAAATTGTTTTAGCGAAACAAAAAAGTTATTCAAATGAAGCAAAAATTAATAATAATAAGTAAATATTTTTTTTATATATATTACCTAGTAATGAAAGGTTTATGCTATTAAACACTTAAATTGAGAGTATTAAACATTGTCATGTGAAAGGAAAATATACAATAAATAAAATATTAAAAAATAATAGAAATATTCAAATGTTAGACATAAATTTTTTTTAATTGACATACATCATTTTAACATAATTACATAAATGTTATGATAAGATAAAAGATATATTGGAGATGCGAATGAGTTTTATGACAAATCAAATATTTAGAAGAAATAAAAAATAGAAAAAATATATCTATATATATATATATATATATATATATATAGTTACTTAATTAATTATGAATATTTTAATAATTTAAACGAGGATGGAGATATGGCGGGGAGGGGTATTATGGCGGGGATATATACATCCCCATCCCCATACCCAATTGAAAAAATCGGGAATTCCCCATACCCATACTCATACCCATTCAATGCGGGGATTCCGCGTCAAAACGGGGACGGGTTCGGGCAATACCCACGGGGACGGGTTTATTTGCCATCTCTAGGTAGTGTGAGCTTGAGCGAACTTGACAGAGGACTAGAGACCAAACCCTAGTAGAGAGTTGTTGTAGCTCTAATAGAGGGAGGAGTGTTTGTTCATTTCTAGAAAACAAAAGAATGAGAGTGTTAGGGCGGCTTTTGGGGGTTTTGGGTACCCCATGGGCAAGCCTTAGGCCCAATAGATTGGGACAACCCTTAAACATTAGGGCAGAATAATAAGTGGGCCTTACACTGTATCACTTATTATATTGGATAGATTATATCCGCTATAAAATGTCATTGTAAAGGATTATTTTATATAATTACATCTTGGTTATATTTAAGAATATCTCATGTTTGATCGATTAATTTATCTTAATATCTATGATGAATATAACCTATAAATGAAATTTCTCTCTATTTTTAGATATGACAAGATATGTTAATTATTTTATTAAAACAAAATGTTAAAAAACAAGAAAAATCAATTACAAACAATTTAATTATGATACATTTTAATTTCTCAAAACTATAAAAATACCTTATCCAAATACAAGTTAAATAAGAAAACTCCAACAGCTTTGCCAAATTATTCTCTGTTTGCACTAAATGATTCGATCACCGTCCCAACTTGATATGAAATAAGCATGTTTCGAATTTCAACTATTGAACACCTAGTGTATGATGAAAAGTTTCAATGAGTCATGGCTTCGCTACTTCAAATAATTTCTTTGTGCCTACAGTTTTGAATTAGTTTCCCAGCAAGCAACACACCAGAGAATTCAAAACCATGAATTTTCAATTCAATTTAGCAATTCACTTTGTACCAACAAACTCAAAGCTTGCTTACCAAATGACTAAGCCACCGTCAAATCAAATTTCTTCTAATTTGGTTGGTTTTGCTTCACCGAATTCAAAAGCATGAAATGATTTAATTTACTAGCCCCGTGCTTATGATACTGTCTCAGTTGAATTTCATTAAGCAATAACCCAAAGCCACAGAATCAAAATGCGTGAATTCACACAGAATAAACTGCACCAATGGATTTCAATTTTATTTGAATGAAAGTAATTATATCTATTCAAACGTTACGTACCTTCAATTCACTTCAATTACTTCATCTATTTGCTTCACCAAACTCCTTCCATCAAAAGTCACCGAATTTATCGATCAATTACTAAACCAGCAATTGCATCGTGAATCGATTCTAGCTGAATCGAAATTTCCACCGAAATGAAATGTTGTTGGAAGAACAATCCTATCTGCACGTAATTATGCTTCGAAACCAGCGTCAGCTACTAAAATTTCTCGTGGATTTGAATTATGCTTCACGAGAATTTCGTTGCCAATAATATAGCCTACGTTTTTTTTTCTCAAAACAGAAAATGAATCAATTTAAATCGTGAGCCAGTCGTTCTTAATGTTCAACAATTGATTAAAATTCTTCGAAAGTACAAAGAATCATTCACGTGAATAAGCTAATTGCACTATTGAAAGAAAAATGCTTCGCAAATTCTTTTTAAAAATGTTACGAAAATTTCCAATTAATCATGCAGATGTGTTCCAGGAATAGGAAAAATAAATTATTTTTAACAATCTTCACTAAGTAACTAAAAAATAGAAAAGCACGTAATAAAATCCGAAAACGAATAAGACGTTAGGATAAAAAATAATTAATAAATTGAAGAAAATTTACTGTTTTAAATTATAAACTACGATAAACTCAAAGATAAGAATTAAATGTTCTATTCTGCTCAATAATTTCTCTTGTAAAGAAAAAACTCATTTAGTAAAATGAGTTTTAGAGTATGCCATAAGCCTTTTATACTCGGGATTAAGACCGATGATGCTCATTCAATAAACCTTCTATTTAGTTAATAGAGAAATAATATTCATAAATGTTTCTAATTAAAAAACTATAGAAATGATTACAGAAGTCCAATAAGTCTCCAATACAAAACTAAATTCCTAGAATGTGAAGTACGACAGTACTTGATTAAAGGCCTAAAGACATTTATTTATGCATTCAATCTCGTCTCTAAGACTAGATGAAAATCTAGAATATGGGCCAACACTGCTGTCATCAAACGATCAATTCAATTATAGTCAATGTGCACGTTTATAGTCAGACCCTAGAGACGTTCCTTTAATTATTTCTAGGATATAGTTTTTGTGCTATCTCATTGAAACCTCTAATTTGTGAGATGAGTTAAGTTCTCATAAAATAAAAGTTTTTAACTTCGCTATCTTGCTATTAACGCCTAAATTTTGATTATAACAAATAAGACTTTTTTTTATCTAATATAAACTACGTAGTGTGAAACAAACATTAGATACAACTGGAAGATGATATTAGATTATGAATAAAGCACAAATGCAAGTCAAACTTCAAAGTAAGAAGAATGAAAGATCAGTTGTGCTCAAATTTTACACGATGCTATTAGACACGGAAAGCACTAGATGATTACTTCAAGACTACACAAGTATGCAATCAACAAATGCATATTTCTGATAAAAGATCTTATTGTTAGAAAAATAGGTAGAGTTCAATAAGGGATGACTAAAACTTATAAATTTGTTGTAATACTTTTCAACGAAGAATGTTATTGGATTTACCAAATCGCACAAATAATAAAGTGAAAAGTCTAAATATTATTTTCTAAGAGACTAATGTGGTTTAAGAAAACTTATGTTTATCTATCAAAGTTAACAATTTTCAAACAAGGAAAAATAATGATGAATGAGAAATAATTCTAAAACTACAAAGCATTAAAATTCACACAGTAAAAAAAAATTAATTTAATTTAAGAAAATATATGATAAAAGCTTTACTGGGATTGGGTTTCACTAACACAAAAAGTCCTTGTAACGTCTATTATTTTTGGATTTTAACGTATGCAAAAATACTGACGTCATATATCGTGACGTTAAAATTAAGGTCTGAAAGAAAAACAAACGTTGCTTAACGTCAAAAAATAAGGGACTGACGTCCCTTAACGTCAGTTCGAACCCCACCCAACGTTTAACTCATGCCATTTGGAGGGAAAAAACTGTTGAAATTGACATTTGTCTTTGTATTGACAAACGTCAAAGGAAGTCGGGCAATGTTATAGTCGATGTCGTTTAATGTCTGTTAGTGCAAGGACAGACGTTAATTTCAGCAATTTTTTTTTTAAGTTTTGCTGTATTTACAAATTCCCACACCTGAAAAACAGAAAAGTCCCAGAACAGTTCACATGATACTTCAACAACATGGTAATTTTAACTAATAATGATAAAATTGTCTAAACTTTACAATTACCACAAAAGTAAAAGTTTCATCAAGAAATTGTTCTACAAAGTTTTTGAAATAAAATTCTAATGTTGTTCTAGGGCCTAACTCCATTGTTCCAATAAATATGTTGTTCACTCTTGTCTTAGTGTCTGGATAGTGTCATCCGATAAAGGTGATGGATTCTTGAAGCGCAAAAAAGATAATACAAATTCATTATGCATGAATATCATTGTATAAAGTTTGATATGATTTATAATATCTTAAAGATATATACATATATTATTACCTCTATCCATTCATCTTTAACTACAGCTCGAATGATTGTTCTTATCCAAGACATGACATAATACTCATATTCCCATGAATCTTCTTGCTTGTTACACTAAAGATGACAAAGAAAATAATCACATATCAAGTTAAAAGTTGACATGTGGAAATTAATAACTTGGTAAATGAATGAGTTACAACATTTGGATATAATACTTTAATTTGTTGTGCTCTAGGGTTACCCACAACTCAAATGAAATTTTGGAAACATAAAATATCGGCTAGTTTTAATAACTAAATACATGATATGAAAAAAAAAAGTAACACTTACTCTTGTAACATGTTTTTCAAAGCATTTTTAATCTTCCAAATGCAATGAACAAAACCATACGACCATGCATTGATTTGGAATGATGACCAATAGTTTCCAATGGAACCTATCATTAATCACAATTACTTAGTTGAATAATCAACAATAATTCATAAAATATTACAAGCAATAACATTTACCCATCAATGTAAGACACAATGTAAATCTCTCTGTTTGACTCAGCCATCCATGTTTGCAAATAGCTTTTCACGTGATCAAGTGTGTTTCCAGAATCTTGAATGGTCTGAGGTTCAATGAATCCATATATGGAAGCTCGACCTTGCTCCACAATTACTTTGTCCATGTACCTACAATAAGACAGTTCGGTATACATTAAAAAGCACCAATTCCAAGTTTTAAATGTGGAATGCAATAAAAAATCTTACATGCATCATAGTTGTCAAATTGAAATATTTAACATCTTGTAACATCCCATTTAATAGTTTTTCACACTATCAAATAAAACATTATATTATGATCAAACAAAGCATGTAGTAGGATATGACTGACATATAATTTATATGTATGAATATAAAGTTAGTACAGTCATCCAAAAGCCACATGAATATACTCAAGGTAAGAGTCGGTACAAAAGATACTAAACTGCACAACTCCAAAACTTTACAGCAGCAACCTAAAAACTACAGCGGAAACTCTTAGTAAAGCGTCAACTCTCAGTAAAGCGTCAACTCCTGCTCAGGAGGGAGTATCTTCATCTGGTTTCTGCTCTGCTCACACCAACCATAGGTGATCATCGCAAGGGATAATATACAAGAGCAAGCAAAAACAAAAAAGAATGGTAAGCTAACTGAAATGAGAGGCATCGATACATTTCACAATTAGAAATATCATACATAGCACATAATTCAATTATAAATTCTAGACTCAATATCTGGATTGTGTAAGCGACATTGGAGCTCTTGGTGGCTTGCACCTGTAACGGTTCCCAGACTCTGCAGAGTCTGGACACATGGAGTATTCACCCGACCGTTCCCAGGGTATGTCCTCTTCGCGTCTAGGACTGGATCAAGTCGAATGACTAGGACCTCTTACTACTCCTCACAACATAATCCATTCTACTCTATCTGAGCATGAATGATTATTGGAGTTTCAGGATACCGACCAATATGAATTCCTCACGTCCTTACACACACTACAAATTCACTTGAATTTCCCTTGAAATTCTATTTCAACCACAACTCCTCATAATTTACATTCATCCAATTTCGTCATGCAATACATCAATAATAACATTCCAACCATACAAGGTCTATTTTGTACAAGCTACATTAAAGCATGCATTCTCACTAATGAAAACAGAAACTAAAACACTCCTACTGTAGTGGCTCTCGCTCAAGCTAGAAAATCTAGCCCAGGCAAGAGGCCATCTCGCTCAGGCGAGTCCCTAACAGTGGAAAAATAAGAAACCTGGGCGAACTCTCGCTCAGGCTAAACTGGTTCGCTTAGACGAGCTCGTCTCTCGCTCAAGCGACCCTAGCTCGCCTAGGCGAGACTTCACGCAGGAACAGAGGTGTGTTTCTTGGTGTTTTCGCTCAAGCGAGAGTCACTCGCCTAGGCGAAAATACCAGGTCACGAACCTGTTCCCACATGCAGTAGCCCAATTTTCCTCAAACACAATTCAATCACTCACCAATTCATGCAATTCAAATATCAAATCAACAATTAAACATGCAATTCAGACTCATCAACGAATTTTCTATACAATTTGAGAAAAAGGGGTTAGCTTCCCTTACCTTCTCAATAACCGCAAGCAAATACAGCTCTCAACTGGAAGATGGTTTGATTTCAGCACTTAAGGAGCTGGAAGGGAAATTTCTAGACGTGAGTGTGATTTCTGATTCAACCCAAAAGATTGAAGGACCTAAAATTCAGAAAATTTGAAGGTAAACTGAGAAATTGGAATCAACTTACGCGTAGGGATGGATTGAACAACTTAGGGAGGAGATTTTGTGTTAGCCTCAGGTTAGATTGCTATTACAGAAAGAAGGAAACAGAATTCAGAAACTGAATTGTAGTCCAAACCCCTTTGGTTGTTAGAGAGAAGGAGGAGAAAATGGTGAAGAGAGGTGCAGGTGAGTGGAGTGTTGCTTCTGTGTGAGTGTTGGCAGAGAGAGTGCATAGAAAGGGAAAACAAAAAAAGGGTTCTCACACATCTTCTCTCTCAAAATGATCTCTAGTGCATCATTCAGATTGATGTACAATGGGACATGACAGTGGAGGCCAAATACTTTTAACTCCTACTCTAGCACTACCAGTCCTCTCTTCAATTTGTGTAATTTTTTTAGCAATTTCCCCAAAGGTTCATCTTCTGCTTCTGCCATGTCATCATCTTTACGTATAACACATTGACGCATGACCTGCTGCTTTTCAAGACAGGTGGACTGAAATAAAGATTTTTAAAGGGTATAAGATCAAAAAATTGTAAAATTAAACTACTAAGAATATGATGCCATGACACCTTTTGTTGGCCAAAGTATGGCATCATCAATGCTTTAGGCCAAGCTATAAATGTGCCTAAGACCTCCCCAACAAATTAGATTTCTGAAGTTGGCAAAGGCACTTGAGCATGGAGATCAAGAATTTCATCAATCGTCACACGTGTGTACTGAGGCAGTAGAGGAACACCATGGATAGTCTCCCCCCTTGAAGTTGTCGTCCTATGGCCACTACGTGTGGAGGATCTCCATCAACCAATAACTCATACTGACTTGTGTAGTCAATATGATCTCCAGCAGAGCATGAGCCTTTTGTGCTGACACAATGTCTTGTAGGAGCTTGAGTGGGGATCTCCATATTTTGCTGCTACATGGATAAAAGCTTTTCTTCAAGAGGTCTTCGTATTTTTTGTTGTTGTTGAAGTTATTCCATGAAGATTTGCTCCATAATTCTCATGTGTTGGTTCATTTTTTCCTTCATTTGTTGCTCCATCTTCCTCAAGGCCTCTTGACTCAAGGATTCGTTACTTTTTTTGGGGGACCAAAGTAATCTCAAAGACCAATAAAACCTCAAACATCATGAACATGTCCTATGTGCTCTGGCTTTCCAATCGTCGTTGTTAGTATATCGTCCCGACCATGACCAACAAACGAACCTTGAATCTCTTGCTCAACTAACTCATCCTGCACCACATAAGCAAGTTTAATCATAAAGGGAAAGCATATGAACTATGGGTGTCGAATACGGGATGTACTTACTATTCTTGTAGATATCATTTGAGCTGATTATGATGTCATGATCCCATCGGACTTAGTCCGAGCAGCCTTCCACAACTCGTACCTAGGAATTGCAGGTACTTCGTTAGGGGACTCAAGTCCTAAGGCTTGTGCACGAGACTTCTTCATTTTTTTTTCTCTAATAGTGCATAGCCACCTCAAAGAGTACGTGCAGTGTATCATTAAGCCTTTGTCTTTCTTGGGCTGTTGTCATTTTTCCCTATCACACACATAACATTGTTTAATAACTTTAATTCAAAAATGTGTGACTAATGTCACTATAAACAAATTTCATGAAGAAAACTTGTCAATCCTCAGACTCTCTACATGCACGAAAATACATTTAATCCTCCTCAAAGATTGAGTACTTCATACAAGGAGTATCATGTTGTCTCCAAACACATATAGACGTGTGAGCCTTGCCTTGAAGTCCCTTCATCTGGTGCCTACGTGAGATAACACCTTCTTCCTAATTCACTCAGTGTTCGGAGAAATCCCAAAATTTTGTTGTTCAAAACAACAAATAAGTTATGTGTTAAGTAAGATAATAAACAATATAGTTGCTTTAAGTAAACATACCAAAACATCTTGCCATAGGAGGTTCTTGTCGACCTCCGCGAAGTCATCCCACGAAGCAATCACAATAGGAATTTTTGTTTTGGCCAACATCCCTATATAGCTTCGGTAATCTTTTTCCCCTAGGTCACTAGGATCACCCAATCGGGGATCAATCTTGACTAGATACCTTTGTTTACCAAGTCGTCAGTTTGTGACACTCGACAACCGAGTCATAGATCTACCAGGTCTGCTCTTTCTTGACCCAAAGCTCTTCATACCTGAAAAACACATCATTAGAAAATGTTAATAAGGAAAATATACTCAATTACATCTGCTATATTACACGAAAAATATAAAATTATAGATGTGAATATATTAATAAATAAACACCCAGTAAAATATTATTTCTCCCATATGCCTTCATTGTGATCACTTCGAATAGCATGGATGTCATTAGTTATGTCATCAACCTTGTCTCGAATGGTTGTTGATGAGAAAGACGTTGTCTCAAGTAGATCAAGACAATCTTCATCATGATTTTCGTGCATGCTTCTTCCTTCTAATACAATTGACCATTTCTGATTGGTTGGATCAATGACATAAAAAATTTGTCTTGCTTGACTGGCCATAATAAATGGTTCATCCGTATAACTCATCTTGTTAAGATCCACCAAAGTGAAGTCGAGGTCATATGTCCCCACACCAGGAACTAAGGTTCACTCAATATTGCGAACTAAAATTATAATAAATCTTCACATGTAAAATAACAATCCAATAATAATATTAAAAAATATTAAAAAAATTACAATCATTTTAACATGCAACAAATCTAATAATAAATATAAATTTTATACCAAATTTATCAACTATCATAAAATTTCAAATAAGCCAAAAAATCAACAAAATAGATTAAATTATTTTAACATGCAACCCATCTTATGATACATCTAAATTTTATCCCAAATTTTTCAAAAATCATAATTTTTCTAATCAAAAAAATAAGCCAAAAAAATATACAAAATAAACGCATACATGAACTAGAGGAAAATGAAAAACTAACCTCTTGTAGCAAAAATAAGGATGCAGATGGAGGAGGGTGGGCTACCGGCAAATAAAGATTCACAGTGCAAAGGGGTAGAAAACCTTGCATTTACGTAAAATGGAGACCAAAACAAAATCCAATCGGTTTAAAATGCTTAAATCAGTGCACAAATCAAAACCCAAGAGGTTTCATGGTGGAAAACTCACATACGGAGGAGAGCTCGCGAGGAAGAGGAACAGTGACGTTTGTGCGTTGTAGATTTGGAATATAACAAAGGGGGTATCGGTTCTAAATGTACCCGACATTAAAGGACGTCAGATAAGTGATTTAACAGACGTCGAGTGATGTCGGGCGCATGGGAGTCCGACGTTAGGCTTGAGTGACGTCGGGGCATGAGAAAATTGACGTTAAGTGACGTTGGTGCACTGCTTGACAGACGTTGATTTTGACCCTTTATTTATAAAAATGCCACCAGTCATTTTTTATGTTTGTGTTCTCTCCAACAGACGTTAACCGGTGACGTTATATGCACTTTTTGTGTTAGTGTTTCATGATTCGATTCAAAGGAAAAACACCAAACAATATACTTCTAATTCCTTCCATAGCACTCACACCTTTTGTAACAAGCCCAAATTTCTTACCGATAAGTCTAAATTTGAATAATAAAAATCTCATGTCTCAAAATTTTTATTATAAGTTCACATTAATGATCAAGGTTACGATGTTATGAATATCTAAATGTTCCACATTTATATCTAGCATGTGAAATCTATTAGTTGTTATATCCTAATCAGGTTTCCTAAACTATTTTTCAATCAGTAGACAATCTCACATATGCAATCAATAATCATGCATTGAAACAATAATAGAACAAAAAAGTGTGCTTCTACCTTCGGAATAAACAATCAATAAACAATAATTTATTACACCTAACCCCGTTAATAAGGGAGCTAGCTTCTTCTAAACATCCAGAATACAAGAATGCACTTCTACCTTCTTTCCTTCTAGGTCAAGTGTTCTTCTCCCTAAAAGTGTTGTTTTGACCTTTGTTAGACCCTTAATTTATACATTTCCCGTAACTCATAGCTCACTAAATAACTTTACCCGCTGAGTGACTTACCCATAATTCTTTGGGCGAATTATCCATCGTTGGGCGAGTGGTTCAAATTGAACTAGGCCTGCAATTTTGTACTTGATCGTATACTGGAATATCGTATATATATATATATATATATATATATATATATATATATATATATATATATATATATTCATCTTTTGATATTCTATATCTTTGAAATTAAAATAACCAACTTGGTGAACAACTAATTTTGTTGATAATCTTCTTAAATATCTTATATTTCCACTTATTTGCAAATTATAAACCAAATATTTATATTTTCCAAATTTATTAAATAAAACTTGAAATATCCAAAAAAGATAATAATGAAATAACAATAGAAGATAAAAATAAACAAAAATAAAAAGATAATAATGTCAATTATCAAAATACCCCAAACTTAAACATTTACATGTCCTCGTGAAAGCTTAGAGTTATGGATTTAGAAAACTCAAACCAACTTATCAAAAGAATTCAAGAACAAATGACTTCTCAATCTTATTTATTCCACAATAAAGAATTATACTTGTTGCTCCAAAGTTCAAGACAGAATAGCATGATTTTCAATTATCCACTTCAATCCTCATTCATTATAAGAATTAACAACCAAACCATTGAATCAAAATAACTCACAAAAATTTAGTGTTTCACTCAACACACATGTGTATAGTAATGATCACTCACACTTAGCATGTTATAAAACCATTTCCTCAACTTTTTCCCATCATCTAACTTATAAAATTTACACAATTGATAAGATTCAAAGGTCTTCCATAGGCTATAATGACGCTTGGATAAGAAAAAAATGGTTTTTCAGCAACTCAAAAACACCACTAACCCTAAAAGAACAACCACATGTGAATAATTCATGATATTATAAGTATGCTTTACAATATAGTTTTCTAGAATTTTCATGTACTTCACACAACCCTTTTCCTACACATAAAACATGTCTTTTCTCTTTTTCTTTTCATGGGGTGGGGTTCTTACAAAGCCTACCCTACCTTATTCAATCTAATACCCTGCTAGGGTGTTTATACCCTACCCCAAAATGATTTGATCTCATACTTTTATGTTAGGTTAAAATACCTTTTTGGTCGTAATTTTCGTCAAGTTTTGTTAAATCAGTCCCAACTTTGTTTTTGTGCTCAAATATGTCTTAATATTCGTCAATTTTGTTCAATTTGATCCTTTTTTGCTAACACTGTTTAAATTATTAACAGCCATGAACAGTGACTGCCACGTGTCACTTTGTGTTTTTTTTTTAATTCTTTTTTATTTTTTTATTTTTTTTAAAAATTATTTTTATATATTTTTTAAATAATTTTTTTATTTTAAAAAAATTAATTTTTTTAAATTTTCACGTTGTATCACACCAAGCCAAATTAACAAAATAATGATAAAACGATCACCATATACCAAGGCATTCGAGTAACCGGCCAAGACCGGTAACCTAGACGTCTAGAGGAACTACCTGCCTAAGACGGCCTACGAGCAACACAAACCGTCAAGGGAAGTAGTCGGTTGAGGCCGATAACTTCAATATACTTAGTAAAATGGAAGCCCCCGCGTTCAATAGGTCTTAAGGGCCTGGGTTAAAGCCCAGGCCCACTCACAGCCCAAGCTAAAGCCCAAGCCAAGACCCGACCCATGGGATAATCAGACATAATTAATGCTCTATAAATACGTGTGGACCCCAGTAATTAAAGGTACGCATTCATTAATCACAGATTTGACCTTTTTGAGAGTTTTGACTCACTTGAGCTTCAGAGTCCCTTCTGCAGGTAACCCCCTGGGTCCAAACCGACATGTGTCAACCGGGAAAAGGCCAACTGAGGAGATAGCAGACTACATGGGTAAGGCGACGCTTGTGCCTAACTTATCTTGTTTGTTCTCTGCAAGAACACACGTGTTAACCCAACAGCGTGCCACGTGTTAGAGTTAATGTTTTATATTCAAATTTGGTGTCTATATTCTTTATTTTTCTTCAATTTAATTCCAATTTTTATTGACATGAACCAATTTTGTCACTCTCCAAATTAAGACCAAATTTATTTTTTATATAAAAATTCACATTTTTTATTAAATATATTAAAATTCACATCATTATAACTTTTATATAAAAATTAAATATGGTCCCAATTTCGAAAGCGACAAAATTGCTCAAATTTTAAAAAATTGAGATTAAATTGAACAAAAATAATAAATATAGGGACTAAATTGAATATAAAACATTGACTTTGACACGTGGCATGCTACTAAGTTGACACGTGGACATTTTAAAAAAAATTAAAAAATTAAAAAATTAAATTAAAAAAATTAAAAAAAAATCAAAAAGATAAAAAAAACCCACAAAGTGACATGTGGCAATCATTGTTCATTACCATCAATGATTTAAACGGTGTTAGTAAAAAATTACCCAATTGAACCAAATTGGAGAAAATTAGGACCTATTTGAGCACAAAACCCAAATTATAACTAATTTGGCAAAACTTGATGAAAATTAGGAAAAAGATATTTTAACCTTTATTTTATTCAACATGTATGTGTTCTCTTTGGCTAAGGTGCGGAACAAAATATATTTTTCGTTAAAGTCTAAACGTAAAAGAATAAAACAATTAAGCTCAAAGAGGGTAACAACAAACAATTAACATATTGTAACATACCTCCAGGAATATTACTTGGAAAAATAATAAAAGGAAACATACTCATATTCATTAAACATAATTTCCCAAAAAGGTAGGAAATTTAAAACTTCAGTTATATCTTACATCACACATGATTTAAAATTTATCACAGACCACTCATAGTTTTAAAACATAATAA
>Ga0214542_1005354_pt1 | contig 24452 bp, 14 predicted proteins | sample CNSS1metaG_FD_160096 | JGI IMG/M metagenome (GOLD analysis project Ga0214542, IMG submission 160096) | Root nodule microbial communities from cowpea collected in UCLA plant growth center, Los Angeles, California, USA - CNSS1 | ecosystem: Host-associated > Plants > Roots > Nodule | place: USA...
TTTTCTTATTTTTATACATGTGTGTGTGTGTATATATATATATATATATATATATATATATATATATGTGTGTGTGTGTGTGTGTGTGTGTGTGTGTGTGTGTGTATGTGTGTTTTTAAAGAGTTGAATACAATCTTATTCAGAAAAAAGTACAATTGTTTCTGAATTTGAATCTTCCAGAGACAAAAAAAAAAATCAAAGAAGAACGTGGAATAAGACAGGGATGGAGGACGCCACAATCTACCAAATTGATAAGTTAAGTGAATATTCATCACAAAAATATTAATCTTTGATAAGAATCTGAGGCCTAAACCAAGAACAAATATAATCATCTTCTTAATGAAATAAAATTCAATATATGACTTATGACTGAGAGTGTCTACATTAGTTTTTAGTACCTCTATATATAGCCACATAAGTTAAAGAAAACCTAAAAACTCTAAAAGAAAGCAAAAAAAATCCAAAAACATAAAAACATAAACTAGTTTCTAGAAGAAAGCTCAAAGCCCAAAAACGTAGAAACATAAATTAATTTTTCTAAAAATTATTTTTCAAATGTGTTCATGATCTTCATGTTCTTTAAGTTTCCCTCTTCATGACACATTAGAAGTTTCAAGAAGATATGTTTTGATCTTCAACTTTGTCAAATATCCTTTGAATTACAAATATTCTTTCTCAAGTGTTCTTATATATGTTTAAAAGATAGTTATCTATCATACATTTATTCTTAAAGAGAATCTGTCTTTAAATTTGTACCACTTGAAGTTTAGGATTATCAAATACCTCATATAAGAGACATTACCACTCTCAAATGAGGGTATATCTACAAAAAATAATATAATCCTCAAGTCTTATATGTGTATTAGATAATAATAATAATAATAATAATAATAATAATAAATGTTGTAAAGGATATGTAATATTTATTTTGTGAACTGTACTATTTATAATAGTTGCCTAGTTGGGCTTAGGTTGTTCAAGTGATTACTTGTTTTAAACTTTTTAAAGTTTCTTTAATCTTACTTGCTCTTGCTCTATTATGCTTGAGTTCTAGCGAAAATGTTAAATCTTTATTAGTCCTGTCCAAGATGGTTTCACGTTATATTTTTTGAAGATATTTTTGGTTATATACAGTGCAATGTAAAGTCAGGATTTGTTTGTAAATGTAAAACTTAGTTAAAGTATACACTCATAACTTTTTTTATACAGTTTAAATTTAATTAATTAAGCATTTTGAAATTTGTTATACTTAATGCTACTATCAAATTTCATATAATTTAAATTTTTATAACCATGCTATTTATTAATGAAAATTAAAATCTTTAAAATATCGTATTATCCGTTGAAATAAGTGATATGATAAACTTCTAAACAATTTCGAAATTGTGTTAAAAATTTGTATGCATTACCTAAATTATAACAGTGTAAATTTTAATAGTTGTGTTGATTAAATTTCTATTTTATAAACATTTATAAAAATATAATTTGATTAAGTTTTACACATACATAACAATATCTAATTAAAAAAAAGTTAGAATCAAATCAAAGAAATGAAAAAAAAAATGGGTAAACATGTAAACAGTGCAAACAGTCTAAATCCCAAGCCTACGTTTAATGTATATAATTAATTAATTGCTTTAGTTTGATATTATTTCTTACATTTTAGCAGTTACATTTAGAACTGATATTTTTATAGAAAACCGAACACATAATGTTATTAAGCGACAAATAGAAAAATAATGGAAATAATGAAGTAGTTGCTAAGGTAAGAATGTACATAGAATAAGAGAAAATATAAATATGTGGAAATTTCAATTATAAATTTCAGTTTATTGGTTGTCCATTTATTATCTCACTTTCCTTTAAGTTAATTCGAACATTAAAATGTCCTTGTTCAGGAAATCTTATCAGACACATTAAAATTTCTTACTCCTACATGATTGGTTTCTTTTTAATTAGCATTAACTAATATATATTTTTATTTTTATTTTTCAAGTAACCTTACTAATAAGTTATAAACAACATTACTGCTAAGTCATTATTGATTTTTGAAATTAAAATCCTGCCCTTCTCAAAACTGCTAATGGCAAAATTAATAGTCGCACTTTTTTTTTTCTTGGGGCAATGGTGGTAACATATTGGAAATTGAAATCGACACCGGCTCATTTTTCATATAAATGTGAGCAACTATTCTACAAATTTTGAAATCACATTTGTTTAGAAATTTTAGGGTTATGGCATTTTGAAAAAAAAGTACTGAATATAATATTGATTGTGGACAATTGTATATCATCTTTTTTCGTTTGTCATAAAATCATTATTAATATTTATGATAAAATAATTCTAATATTTTAGATTAAAATAATAAATTATTTATTTTGTCCATCTCATATTTTAGACAAATATGTTTACATATTTTAGAATAAAAATAATAAACTATTTATTTTTTAAAATCTTCTATCACTATATAACAACGGTTATTGGATAAACAATAAATACATTAAAAAATTCGTATTCTTTTATCCATAATCAACTATCTACCTACTTCATAGGACTCTTAATTATATCTTAAAAATTTTAAATCATTATTTTGTTATGCACAATTATTAAGGAAGACAAGCATACGATGTAATTACATTTATGCTAATATATTTAACTTGTACAGCTTGGTTGTTTTTATTTAAATTATAAATTATACATAAAATATAAAAAAATATATACATGTATTTTGATCAAATAAATATATAAAATTAAAATTTATATAAATATTGAATTTATATTCATTAAAATAAGATAAAATAATATTAAAAATACGAAGACACAACACAATTGTGTTTACATATGATTTAGCTTTACGATTGAATCGTTAATTTTTCTTAACACTTCTCTCTATTAATACTTTTTCATCAAAAAGATAAATAGAAAATCTGAGGTGCATTATTTAATGTACTTTATGGTAAACAAAATCCAACAGACCTTTTTCTTAGATTTTGGTGACCTACTCTGTTGATATGAGCCTGGAAATATTATCGGTGGGTGTTGATTATCTTTGTGATTATTCTGTAGCATTTATCCAACCCACTGAGGCTAAACTTCAAATCTGTTTCTGTTGTTTCTAAATTTTTGGGCCCAATGATACCCTTGTCAACTAACATTCAAGCAAGCCCATAATTTCTTTATGTGACCATCAACACCTATTCACATTATTTATTTCTGTACATCCTCTTATATTTCAATGCAGCTAAAGAAATATATAAATAAAATGACAATTAAGCATAAACTTAATATGGTTCTTGTCATTTTTACCAGTCCACAATCTTTATAGTAGAATGACCTTAATATTTCATAAAACATACGATTTGTTGGATATGGTTGTCAAATCACTCTTTGACAACTATCCTCAAACGGATATTTATCATAAAACTAATTTATAAGATAAAGTTTATACTCAATTATATATTTAAAATTATTTTATCTATAATCAATGTGATATTTTTAATACACATTTTTCATATTGGAATATAATGAAATTAGACATTAATAGATTGTCTGATCATAGATAAAACAATAAATCAAACAAACATAAATTTGTTAATATATACTCTAATTCATGATTATAATCTTATATTAAAAAGTAGACGACTTTACACATAATTCAACTCTATAAAATTAGCTTGTAAAACAAAATTTATATTTATTTATATATTATAAAATTGTCTATGGTCGTAGACTTCACATATTTATTTAAATAAAATTACGTGAAATTTAACATAAGATGCCAAAACGTTTAACTCGATGTGATCAACAAAATCGAACCAAAGAAGCTTCCATCATGAAAATACTATATATAATGATGAAATACCATATTTGAAAGAATATGGTGGTCCAAAGTTGTTCCAAACAGCTGAGTGGTGAAGATGATAAATGGTTTTGTTCACCACAAGAGATAAAAAATTTGACTCCTTACCCAATTAGTAATAATGTTTAGTTTAGATATAGAAAGAGAGGTAGAGGGAATCAAGTGGGATGGGACAACCTCAATAGAAAGCAAATATTGGTACTAAATCTGTTAATTGGTTAGGTTTCTATAAGTAGAAGTAGAGAATGTACAAGAGTTAGTTTAAGGTGGAACAAACTTCTATCATTCTTTTTCTTCTTCACTTTGGGGTCCATTAGTATGGAGTAGGAGGAAGATATTTAATATAAAAAAAAATCATCTTTTCTTTGTGTTAGAATCTATATTATTCTAAACCAGTCTCTAGGTTTGATGAAGTAGTTATCAAAGTTGAGATAGGATTCCATAATTGGTTGCCCCACCACCAGTTTGATGAGATACATATTGTTCCAATAATCAAACCCAAGAATGTGTTATTTTTCACACATTCTACACTTTTCAACTTTATGGTGTTAAATGTTTCTGGAAGTTTCCCTTCCCATCATATCTCAAATTATACATTCCTCATCTCTCATCAAATGTTCTAAGGGACTTTAAGTATATTAACTTCACAAAAAATGCAGAATGACTTCTACTCTTGATAATATGTTTATTGAGTGAGACTATTAAGCTATTAATTACTTTGTCAATTTTATTTACTGGATATCCCACATACTTTAGATAAATAATCAATTTATAGTAAATAAATAAAACCATCTTCATCTTATTAACTAGTTTTATAGAGATATTTTAAATTTAAATTTATTTTCTAATATAGTAGCACAGTTTATTTTAACGTTAGACCTATCATGTTATTTATCACTTGGTCATATTAAATCATTTATTAATATAAATTAGGTTTAACTAAGCTCACTTAATAGTATTCTCAATTATTTTTAAGGATGATTTAGTTGTTGAAAATTTATATTTGTAATGAAAAAGAAATTGAAAACTAAAATAATAAATGTAAAGTAAGTGTAAAAATTTATTAGGTGTGAAATGGAATAATCTAACATCACCAAATAATACCATCATATAAAGTTTGCGTTTCAACATATATATATATATATATATATATATATATATATATGTGCGCGCGTGTGTGTTTCTTTTTTCTCTAGATAATGGACTTCTAATTTATTCCGGACTAGACAAACGACACAATCCACTTAATGGGTCTTTGTTGAAGACATTAAGCCCAAAATATGAAGTCTTGATTCAAACAAACCCCCCCAACACTACATGGGTAATTATATAAAGGTGTTTGGAGGAAAGTTATCCTATCAAACGAAGATACCACAACTTTCAAGTAGTTTTGGGCTTCATATAAATATATATGTTACATTTGTTATAATAGTTTTGGGCTTTATAATTACAATAATAGTTCTATTAATTTTTGTTATCTTAAAAAAATAATACACATGCAGGTTTTCATTAATTTATATAATCAGAATGTTATAAGTATTTAAAATAAATTTTTAATATTTAAAATACTATTATTTTTTTTCAATAAAAATATTGAGATATAAATAAGACTCTACACTAAAATGTATTTTTTTCTATTCATCTATATAATAAACTAATAACTAATTCATTGTGACTAATAAAAGTGTTAAATTAGTTTTATTTAATAATACTATAACTTATATTTTAATTCTAAAAACTAAAAATTAAGTGGTTACATTTAATAATAATAAAAAAAATAAAAAAATTCTTCCACTAAAAAACATATCTACTTATATAGAAAACAAATAGTTTTATTTTATTAATCATTTTATAATAAATTCAGGGAATAATTTTTTTCATAAATTAATACCTTCCAACAACTTTATTATACAAACACTATTACAAAAAAAATATTTTTCTTTTACGTCTAATATTTTTTTTCTTTTTACATCGATTAATAATCTAAACGTCGATAATATATTTACATTAAAAATATTATTTACAAAATGATATCACACTTTTTTTAACGTTTGATATTTTATAATAAAACATAACATCAATTGACCTATTTTTTATCATTGAAATAAAGAATGAAACATGTGATTAAAAAATAAATTGATGAATTCTTCCAAATTATGTAGTTTAGTGACAAACCTAGTCAACTAATACATTTATATGATTTTAACAAATATAAAAAAATATAAACTTAAATATGATTTTGGTTTCTAAAATGTATTTAACTTTTTTTCATCTAATAAAGTGTTTGTCCCTGAAAGTAGTTTTTGTTTTCTGATATCTCTCAATTTTTAACCTTTTAATTGGTCCTAAAATTGTTTTTAGAATTTTCTTTTATATATTTTCTAAAATAAGGTTTCACATAGTTTTTTGAAGTCAAATAAAAGAAGTTCACAAATTTATTAAGAATTAATCCAATTATATATAATATGTTTCGTTAATTTTCTTTCATAGAGTTTTATCTAATCATGAAACTATTGTTTATCTCCTATAAAATATAAATGATTCGAGAGAAAAAAAATCTCTCTCATTCATTTGAAGAAGTAAAATCACTAATCATACATCAACATCAGAATATGGACAGATATAACGTTTTACTACAACTGCATCAATTTCTTCTCCTTTTCCATCTCATAGTACACTTCCTTCAGGATGGAAAGACAGGAAAGGTGAACACATGAATTCTATGCCAAAGTAACAAATATTAAACTTTTTACTACACCTATTAAATGATTATAATCATAGAAAAAACTACAAAATTAAGAGTTCAAAAATCATTGAATTTCGGAAACTTTTTCCGACAAATTATTTCAATCAAATTGTTAAGAATTAAAAAATGTCAAACATATGACCTGACAAAAAGTAATTAAAATGTAAAAAATATAATCTGAGGCCAATCACATTCTTGTAATTATTACTTTTGTACATATAATTTGTTCGGTATAAAGTAAGTGAGATTGGTTTTAGTCTAAATATCAATTTAATTTTATATATTTTATGTATTTCTTTGGATTGGTATGAGAACATTATTACCCCTTCATTTTCACATTTTTATTGGAAATTATATAAAAATCTTTTCACATCTTCAAATATTTGTATAGTTTGTTTTTAACTTTTCCTATTGTAAAAAACTTGATAAATAAGACAAATTATAAGTGTAAATATGCATCGATCCTTTATATAGAATTTTTATAGATTAAAAGGTGATTAAAGGAAAAGTGGTATAATAGAAGAAGAACTTGAAGATGTGGTGATAGTATAGTAAGACATTTACTAAGGCTATTGAAGGAAAGGGGAATGTAGGTTACACTCTGCTTTTTTGTTTTTTCTAAGGTCGAAAGCAAATACAGTGTTGGAGACCAAATAACAAATTGATGGCTAATGAAAGCAACCTTAAGAGTTATGGTTGGGGTGGCGGGGGACATTTTACCTTTTCCTCCTCATTCCTTTTACTTGTGTTAAACCTATTAATGTATTAAAGATTCTGAAAAATACATTTTTTCTGTTGTTTGAATATTTATTAGCTAGCATTGGCCGTTTCTTTAGATCCAAGCATACAAGGCGTTGTTCCCTCTTTAACTTTTTGTTCTTAATTGCTGTTCCCTCTTTATGTCTATGAAGAAACATGAAAAACTATGAAGGAACATGTGAGAGGGTAAAGAAAAAACTACGTTGGACACGTGGGGGTGAGGTGTTGAACGGAGAAGAAACGAAGAATAATATGATACAGTAGGTGGTGGTTTGGTTGTTTTGTGTGGAATGGGTTAAACAAAAGAAAAATAAGTTGATTTTGTGTCCCCGAGACCGGAGCGCGCATTATGATTTGAAGGTTTTAAAAAAGTGATTAGGAGATTCACACTTGTCACAATGTTCCACAATTCTGATTCTTTTTTGTTAGGGTTTGCTCCCTCCCATTGATAACATCTTTTTTCCCCAATGTCACTGTGCTCCCTCCCCTCTTCATTGCTTCCTTCCTTCAATTTATACTCATGTCTACCATTTCAGAATCCTACCACTGATACATTGTCTTAAAAACACAATAAATATCAACAAAGAAACAAAAACAAAAGTTGCATTTCTGAATATAAACCTTGCTTAGAACACCAATTTTAAGTGTTTGTAACCATTATTAAATTATTATTTTTTTATTGGCAAAGTTCAAATCGAAAGTGTTTCTTAACAGCTCTGGGTCTAGTTCATTTAGACTGACATAATACTAGAACATAAATTTAAGTATAGAAGCAAATGCTTCTACATTTTGCTTTTGAAAATTTTCACTTTACTATTTTATATATCATGTCTTGTATTAGTTAAGAAAATAAAAAAATAAAACTAATCAAAATAAATCATTAAGGAATGAGATTTGTTAGATTGATACATGTACGTGAGAGAAGAGTATGTTTGTATAAAGATTATTTTTAATTTGGAAGAATGAAATGGAGATGTATGATGTGAAAATGAATGACCTTAATAAATTTGATTAGACATAAAAGTATGAGAGAAGAAAAGCAATTTTATTTATATCTAGCTTGGATGAGTTTCTTTATAAGCTCATTCTGGAAAAAATTTAAAAAAAAAAAATCAGATTAGTCTTTTTATAAATTAACATTATTTTTAACATATTTTTAATTGATATTTATGTTTACATTGATTAATAGATACTTTCAAATTCAAAGGTACTTACTATAAATGTATATGTCTATTCTGTATATTTTATAAATTATAACATAAGTTGATTAATTTAGCTAATAACATCAGAATTTATTATTTATTGAAATAATTGCACCAAAAAAAGTTTACCGTTGTAATAAAATGTTGTATTTATCTACTGCAAATTAAAATTTATTAGAAAGAAAATTAAGAATAAAATAAATAATATTTTATTACAAGCTGAAAGCATTATTCAATTTAAATATTTTTTTAAAACTAAAACTATTAGACAGAAAGAGTATTTTGTATTACGTTCAATAGTATGATTAAATTATAAGTACCCATCATATCACTCTTATATAATTATTAAATAATTATGTCAATATATATATTTTTTCAATTTTCATAAAGAATTTACCTCTTTAATTTCATCTTGTACATTGTTTACTGGCTATAAAATATTGTGAATTAAAACAAATATTATAATATAAAATAATTAGTAGAATGGATAATTTAAAGAGTTATGGAAATTTAGAAAAGAGATATACACTATAGAGTGGGGAAGTTAACAGTTAATTATTATAATATTGGTGTAAATAATTGTTATCGCATAAATAATAGGTTTGAAGGAGAGAGAAAGGTTAAATATGTTGAATTATTAGAAAGATGGTACAAGTTTTTTGCATGAAAGAAAATGATAGTATCAGTAAGGTTGTTTGTTGTGTAGTTGAATGGTTGAAAAGGAAAAGAGAGGAAGGTTGTCTGGTAGTAAGTTAGGGGTAATAAATGCGCACAACTTCTCTTCATAAGTATGTTGTGGTGTGGTTGATGATTTTTCTGCTGTTCACAGAACCTTTCAAGGAACCTACATCAATATGTTTCTGAACACACAGCAGTTTATGTAGCATCACCACTTCCAATGCCTTTATATATTTTGTCTCTCCAATCAAGGTCACTCATGCGCAACACGATGATTATATCCATTGAACATTGATTATTGGATATTACATGTATGTACAAGGTTTCAGATATCGATGTTCTCTTGTCCACCCCATCAATTCAATTCTCTGCACCACACCCCATCTTCCTTCATTCCCTCCCTTCCACAACACTAATTTAAATCATTAATTTTATTTTTAACCTTCTCATTAATACTTTTAAATTGTTAAGAACTTCAATATCTCTCTGTAAAAGTTTGTATTGTACTACTAATTGAGGTTATGAGGAGGGTTGAAACAAATTATACAGTGAAAAATTGAATGGAATAAACACACGTCAGTGGAAGATGCCAAGTTGGAGTTTTGTTATTGACACGTGTAGCTGTCGGCTACCACGACAACATTTGAGGTCTAGCAAGCAATTACATAGAAAAAAGAAAAAGTGGGGTGCGAAGTGGCTCTGCTGCAGAGGAAGTCTTGATTCTACGAATAGGACCATCATCTCTTTCTTCGTTTATTTAAGCCCTTAAGGTGGCGGCTTGGTGAGTCATCATCATCACCCTTTTGCTACTTCCTCAATACCACAATGGGAAAGCACTCTAGTTCTTCTTCCTCCTCCATCAGCAGCAGCAGCAACCACCACCACCTTCTCATTTCCACTGCATCATCTCTCACACAAGAGCTTCCCACCGATCTCAGCCTTGGACTCAGCATTTCCGCCGCTCATCGTGGTGGCTCTTCTCTTTCAAGGTTTGTGTTACGCTACTACTTATCACGAAACTTTCATCAGTTGAAGACTGATTATATCATGTGTGTTGTTGATTTGATGATGTAGGGGGCATTGGCGACAACCACAGCACCCTCTGGTGAACATTTCACAAGGTGCTGAAGTGAATGATTGCAACGACCATAGCAGCTTCTTTGTGAAGGTCTACATGGAAGGCATTCCAATAGGAAGGAAACTCAATATACTTGCTCATGGAGGCTATTATGAGTTAGTGAGGACTCTTGAACACATGTTCGACACTACCATTCTTTGTGAGTCTGCTGCCCTTTATCAATTCAATTTCTTTTATTTTTAGTTCATAATCTGTTATGAAAATGTCCCTCTTTAATTCTTAGTTTACAAGAATGTGTTGAAAAGAGTGTATGAAATAACAGTGGAATATTGTTAACAGGGGGAACAGAGATGAATGGAGTGCAACCTGAGAGATGCCATGTACTAACATACGAAGATGAAGAAGGGGATTTGGTGATGGTTGGAGATGTTCCTTGGGAGTAAGTTGATTGATTCCTTATTGTCTCTGAGAAATCATTATGTGTTCCATTCTGTGTATTGATGTGCTTGTTGTTTCGATGGTGTAGGATGTTCTTATCCACAGTGAAGAGATTGAAGATAACAAGGGTAGACACATTTGGGTGTTAAATGTGCAGACACCAGCGGAGATTCCAATTTTGTCCTCAAGAGTGAGACTCTACTGTGGTGGCTGATCAGAAAAACTTTAGAAAATCTTACTTTACTTAGCTAAGCATGCACAGATAGATGTATATGCATAGCTCACTCTGCTCTTTCTTGGAAGATAATGGAAAAGAATAGTGTTGTACATTCCAATCCCTTCTGGACTAGTACTTTTGTTTCCTTTCTACAACTCAACTTCTAATTCACCATTACCATTTTCCCTCAATTTTCTTTATTTTCTTTCAAGACAGACGCCAAATGAAAGAAAAATAATAAATATTATTAATATGATGGGTAAATGAAACTATGCTCTACGACAGAGTCTTTCTGGTTTTTGCCTGCAAATAGAGTAATGTTACATTGCGGGCAAAGCAGGACAAGTAATTTGAGATTACAAATGCATTGAACACTTACTATTATCAAGGGTAGGAAAAATTTCCTTTATTCCCTTAAATACACTGCATGCGCCTCAATTTTGAAGACCTAACTTTCAAATCACATTTATGTGCGTTCGTATTCCAAACATATAAATAGATAGAAGAATTGATTGAAATAGTAGGATACCAATTCAATGCGTAACATGTCAATTCTTTAGATAGTTGAGCAATAAAAGTCATGTAAGGTATGTCAATTTATTAATCAAAAATTGGAAAAGGAAACACACACAAATTTGGCCTATTCCATATAAATGTTATATTTAATATCCTAACAATTTAAGATTTATGGAGATGCTCTAATATTGATTCTAGTGTATTTAACCAAGTCAAAAGAGGTTAGCATTGGCTACTTGCTATTTAATATTCCGTCTTTTCCTATATAATAGTCATTTAAGGCTTTTTGTTTACCATTTTTTTTTTACTTTTAATATGATTTTAAATAAGTTATCATTATAAAATAAAACCGATAAAAAAAAGAAGATAAAAAAGAAAAAAAGAGGAAGAAGAAAACATAAGAAAGAATTAAGACTAATTTCTACGTGTATTATTGCTAATAATAAAATATATTTATAGATATAAAATGAAACTCAAAAAAAGACAAATTAAAAAATTAATAAAAATATTTAAATCTCATTAAGACATGAGAAATAATCAATCAGCAAATCAATAGAAATCAATTTATTCCTACCAGCTACCTATTATATATTTTTCCATTTTTCCCTTCTCATTTGATATTAAAAAGATTTTGAATATATAGTAAAAAGAAAATAAAGGTATAACTAAATACTACCTTATAATTTTTAAAATAAAATTTAAAAGGAACAATTTTTTATTCAAAAAGTGTAAAACCATCAAGCATATAAAACAATGTTATTTAGCAAGCACGTGACTCCTTTTCCTTTTCCCAGACCATGAGACAATCGTCTTCTTTGATTTGAGCGAAAAGCTTTAAAATAAAACTAGATATGGTTAATGAAATTCAATAATAACTTATAAAATGCTTTAATTACAACAATCTTATTGTTTCATTTGTATATTAACTAACCTGATTTAGTTAATCATAATAGAAGAGTAATAAGCTGATAATGGACGATAATAATTGACTTCTAAACATCCTTTCAGAATGGCCAATTCCTCAATGGTGGTGTCTTTATATAAAAGTCAGGAATTCTTCTATTTACTAATTCTTTTAGTTAGGAGATAAGTCATGAAAGTCACTTATTAATATTATGAGAATCTATACGGGCACAACCCACTCACTCACCCAGAAATTTTAAAATGAGAAGACTAGATGTACATAAAATTTGTAAATTAAAAACTATAGGATAATAAAAGTAAAATAAAAAAAAAAATACACATAAGTTCAAATAATCAATTTAAGACATAAGGTGGCAAAATAAATTAAGAAAATGACATCTTCACTTCCAATTCCTTATTTTATCACAGTTTCTTTGTTTTGTTACTTCATTATTGATATTTATTTTTTGTACTCTCTCTCCCTCTTGTACATATTAAAATTTCCTCCGGCGACGAACATAAAACTTAGTTTGTCAACTTGTGATAGAGCGCATTAGTAAAATCCCATGAAGGAGGTAGTGGTAGATGCTTTCTTTGAACACATTATTAAATTCTTGCAAGAGAAACAAATCAATGGAAAAGAAAAAGATAAAATAATTAAGAGTTATTAGAAGGGTTCCTGATATGCACAATCCAAGTTAGGTCCAGTGTCGACGTTGAAGAGCTTTGTATATCTCTGGAAAAACCCAATCCGATCATTGACTCTTGCATCACCGGGAATCCCACATTCAAGTGCACCGTTGATTATGTTAGTGACCAAACCATAACCACATGTTCGATTCGCCGCTATGTCAGCTTCCGTAGGCACGTATTTCCCAACCATGACGTCGTGGCAAGAGGGTTTTGGCTTTTGCTCTGTCATCCAAAACCAGAGACCAGTTTTGAAGGCTATCACGGAATTGTTCGCCACAATCTCCGGATTCCTCAACCCGTCAAATCCCAACGCCTTCCCTGCTGGTCCATAGTTGTAGTTCCTGCACATAACCCTACTTGTTAACAAACTCTACTTCAAGAAAACATTAATAAATGAAGCAAGAAAGTTGTAAACAAAATGATACCAAGAAAGTTGAATGGGTCCTCTTCCCTTGTAACTTTTTCCAGGGAAGCATGGCCATTGGGTGTTGGTAGAATCACAGTAATTACTCTGAGGACTAATTTCTTCCTTGAAACACAAACCCCAAGCGAAAGGGCCATCGGGTGCAGTGGCCCACCCACCAGTGGTTTCATGGGAAATCTGAGCGAGAAACGCTGCAATCTCACGCTTGCGCGTGGCTAAACAACCGGTGCTACCAAATGCAGGGAAGGATTTTGATGCAAGAATGAAGGAGTCGTAGGTGTAGAAGTCTTTCGCAGGGCATGCAGTGTCATCTTTGTGTAGGAAAAAGGAGTCAAAAAATGTTTTTGTGATGAGAGAAGAGATGGGTATTTTGGGCTTCAACCATGCTTCGGCTCCAAAAGGTGCAGAGAAGAGAAGACCAAAAGAGAAAAATAATATGGGAAAGAATGAAGATGTCATTTGGTCACAGTGTGGTTGTTTAGTGTTGCTCACAGATACACTTTGTTGAAATGTGGCAGCAAGGAGCAAGGCTTTTTATAGATGTGAAGAGGGACTAATTTCCCTGATATAGGTGCTATTTGTCTTAAATTAATTTGGAATATGTTTAGACAAACTTTTCTATGAAACAAAATAAAACTATACGAACTTTTCAAAGTTTTTAAATTTAATTTATATATAAGTAAAGTAATATGATCATTAAAGTAAGAAGGGATGCTTAAGAGAGAGATAACTCTACTGTTATAGTTTATGAAATATTATTCCTTCCTTCTTAAAGCATCAATAAAATCTTATTAAAAGTTACGTACAACAATTTGCTTCTAACATGCAACCATTTTCAAATGTTAATTTAATTTAATTTTTTTAAATTTTGTTCTTGCATAGAAGATGGAAAAGGTCAACTCTACTGGGTGGCCTGAGGTTATTTTAATGGAATTCCTTGTACTCCACTTTTAGTGGTACAGGCCTCCTTAAGTTTTTTTTTTTCAAGTTCAATGGATTGACTAAGATATCCACGAAGTTTCTGAATTATTTGAAAACTTTCTAAATTTTTTTGTAATTAGGTTTTGTAAATGTCAAAAATCTCTAGCACTCGTGACCGCTTAAAACTGTAAACAAATTATAACTAATGATGATTTTATTAAAAATTCCAGGATCTCATTTTTTACAAAAAATCTTATGATCTAAGAGTCAAGTAAAACAATTAAGTTTAGATAATAATTGAAAAGGTTAAGTATCATTTTGTGACCTATTTTGTTTAATTGGGTATATTATATAGATCCGCCTTATTTAACCTTTTATTTCTATACAATTTACCTTAAATTAGGTCATAAATAAGACAGCTTAATTCACTAAAATACCTAAAAATCATTCTTGTTTATTTGTTAATTAAGTGACCCACCAGTTATGTATTTATTTTAGTGTATTATGATATCATATTAATTGATATTACTATGTTTGGATATATATATATATATATATATATATATATATATATATATATATATATATATATATATATATATATATATATATATATATATGCAGTTTACAGAACAAAAAATGCATATTTAGGACTGTTTGTGCTTTAAAAGATTTTATTTTATGGAGGATATAATTTGATGTTATGGAATCGATAGGACAATCCTAAATGCACTTAGTATATGATATTATTTTCAGCAAATAACTATGTTTTGATGCTTTAATTAAAATTATTATTTTTATTCAAAATAAAAAATATAATAAGTATATTGGATTAAAATTTTATATTTAGTTTTTTTCAATTCTATGATTTAATCATTGTTATGTTTTTAAGAAATAAGTTGTATAATTAAAGATAATAGGTATATATAGAGAAAAGGTGAAAAATATAGTGAAAAGGTGATTATTTGAAAAGATAGAGAGAGAGTTGAATAATTGTGGGCAGTTAAGGGAGCACTTGTTAAGGTGGAAATGGAGTGTTGACATAATAAGCCATTCAAAACGTGGATTTGGATATTAATATTGGCCTGCAGGCTTTTGGCCACAGTTGCCAAAAAATAAATAAATAAAATGATAAAAAATTCTGTAGTTAATTTATTTTGCATAAAAAAGAGGTGAATAAGACAGAAAGTAGAGACAAGAGAAGAGGATATGCAGGTTTGTTTAAGCAAATAGGTGTGGTTGGTTGGTTCTGTATTTTTGCACCAACTTCATTTTCTATGAAATGATGAAAAGAAGAGTTATGAGAAAGGGTTTTTTGGGTAATGACTCAGTGCCCTTCCCACCAAATGAAGAACGGTTGACTTTCACTCTATCACTCATCACAAATTAGTTTCATAAAAATTAATTAAGGAATTTACTAAATAATTTTAAATAATTAATTCAATCTATTGATATTATATAGGAAGTGGTCACGAATTCTCTTTTTCTTTTTCTTTTTTTTTTATCTAGGATATGAAAAATGAAAACTGATTTCTAAACCTATCTGTTGCATACATCAAATAATATTTGGTGACTTATTTTATCATTTTTATACGTATCCATACATACATTTATTCAAAATATTCATGATTTCGATCAAATGGGATGGTGTAATTTAGATTGTATTCGCATAATATCAAAAGTAAAAATATCACGAAGCATCATAATTAATATCATAGATTGTATTCACATACCATCATAAAATTCATAAGCCACCATCATCTCTTGCCACAGAAGAAGCACACATTTTATTCACTCAAAGTGTAGAAAGGCCTCTACAAGACCAAAATGATGCCCCTCCAACTTACCCTGAATTAAAATATGGGCCAGTCTTGAAAAAAATGTCATGCTACCCACTCCGTACATTAAGCCCAATTTATTCAACTTTGAAAAAATTGTGGGCTTTGAGGCCCACATTCAGCGTAGAAAGTGTCCCACTAACCGGTCATGTTTTACATTTATCTTACCCGGATTCTGTTGGTTAAACTGAAAATTGAGATCGTAATCGGTCAATTTCTTTTTATAAATATTAATCACAACAAATTGTAAAATATAATTATTGTCATCATTTATCATCACAGACTTAGTTCCAACACATCTCAGAATCTCTGACCATAATCTTCCATCGCATTTAACATTAAAAGAACATATGTTACTTCATTTTAATGTTGTTGGCTCCAAATAATCATATTCATGTGAAACCAATTATCTCCAAGTCCAACGCGTATTAACCTTCTCTCAAATAAAAAAAAAATGAATCCAATTCATATTAAAAAAATAATAAAACATGATGTATTAAAAAGAAAGAATATGTCATTTGATGGAAAAAAAAAGAATTGAAAATGGGATACAGTTTCTAGTTTTTCCTTATGGATGAGTGAGATCCGTAATAAGTTGGTCCAACACGAAGCCTGACTTTTTAGGTTAAAAAGTGGCCACCCTAATTGCTATATAGAGCCATACAATATACAAATTATTGCTTTAATTTATTTTTTAAAGCATCTCTTTGTCGGTCTTTTATGACTAACTAACATCCTTGTTTCTACTTTGCGAGAATTCAGATTGCAACCACTCCTATGCACACTCCTTCCTATTTTTGCTAATGTATATATTTTTTTTCTCTAATTAATTAATCTCGTAAAATACATATGAAGATTATATGGAGATATAGATTAATAATTCCAATTTATTTTCAATCTTTTGGCTTGCTGCAACCACTTCATCATCCTAAAACCCTTTGCTTCACCACACATCCTCCTAATTTCAAAAACAAAAGCATGGAGCTGAGGAACAACAGGCGTAAAACAATTTGGCCAATAATATTTAATTAAGTTTGGAGTTTCTTCTTTCGATCTAATTTCTATTGAAAATATTCATTCTATTTAATATATATTTTTTTATATTTTTCAATTAAATTTATGTTGTTGATTGGTTCTATTGTTAATTGAATTAAGGAAGCGGTTATCTTGTTTTCGTATAAAAAAGTACATAATGAAATTTTAAGTTTTTCATAAATAATTAAGTCCTTATAAAAAAAGTTATGTTGTATTAAGTTTTTCATAAATATAATTTTTAGTTTAGTATTTAATTTTAAAAAAATGGAACAATGTCATTTTTTTTATTATTAAGTAGTTTTGTAGAAGTTTATTTTTATTGTTATCTAATAATTGATGATGCTACGGTTAACTACAAAATCTAACAATCATAATTTATTCATCTTCAAAATTAAATAATACGAACTTGATAAGAAAATATACAAATTTTAAATATTCAATAAAATAATTTTTAAATAAAATATTAATTAAGAATATTTGAATTTATGAGATATTTAAAATTTGATAATTTTTTGTTTATTTTCCATACACAAAGAATTACATCATTACAATTTACAATCCAAGGTAAGAATCATATCATCATATTTAAAACAAAATCAAATCCCAAATAAGCAACTGGAAAACAAAAATTTTAAATACTCAATAAAATAAAAATATTTTCTAATAAAAGCTAAACTAAAAGTATCCAATATACTCAAAGCTTAACCATTCCTCCATGAAACAAGTTAAAAAAGATCGTTTTCAATTAGTTGAGTATTTTTCTCTTTATCTCTCCCACACTTTAACTTCTTCAGAGACGCACGTATGTTATGCGTGTGCTGACATAAAGTTTTATAAATGGATCGATCTTTGCCTCAGAAAAGTGACAAATCTCATCAAACTTGTTAATTTTTATTGATTAAAAACATATTTAAAATGCTTCAGTCAATTTACACGTACAGGGATTAAAAACCCCTAAGAAAAATATATACTTACTAATTTAGAAAAGCAAAATCCTGAATGTACAAGGAAAAGAAAAGGCAAGTTAAAGAGAAACGCTGGCTTTAATTATTTGTGGTGCTAGTAGTAAACCTAATGCTTCATAATAAGAGATTAAGAGTCTATTAGTTTATTATAATAGTAATAAATATTAATATTATTATTATAATTGTGGAAGCGTGAATTGAGAAGGAACAAGTAGCAGCTAGCTACTGACATACACGTGAAGTTTGGGTTGGACTTTGATCCTTTTAAGATTGAACGTGCGGCCGAAATCCTACTATTGGGTTGAATAACCGAAATATAGTAATAAATAAAAATATTAAAATAACAATAAACAACACTAAATTCAAAGAAAGAAGGAAATTCGTAAAAATTATTAAAATTAATTAGAAACTTATGATTTAGTAAACTGCAAAAAAATAAATAAATAAAAAATTCTGAAACACGTTTATATCAGTGTATTTCTCATGCATTGAAGTGTCGCGTCTGTTTATTTTGACTAGGTCTTCTCATTTGTTCTCGCACTCGCTGTCCCCAACTACAATTTGTAACCCCTTTTTTCTCTTCCAAAAATAAAAAATAAAAATAGGGAAACACCTTTTCTAATATATTTTTTATCAATTAAAATTTATTAGAAGTCACAAAAATATTTAGATATGAGGTCTAATTTAATAAAAGTTTTATGTCATTCTATAATTTTATATAAACTGTAATGAATAAAAGAAATAGTAATTATAATATCCTTTTATTGAAGAAATGAAGAGTTGAGAAAATGCCAAAGTTGCAGAAGAAGGAGTTGAAAATAAAAATACATTCTGAGAAAGTGTGACTAAGTTCGAAGATGGGAGAAAAGAGATTTTGTGGTTCAAAAGTGGCATTTAATGTTTGAGCATCACTTTCAAGATGCAGCTTTTGAAAGCCCTAGTCGTGCAGCAACTGCAACGCTTCACCAAATGCAAGTCTTTCCAATTTGTCTATATCTCCTCAATATTCCTCACTACTCCACCATTTTCCACTTTATCATAATTGCTACTCTCGCTTTATTATTATCACTTAAAAATTAATCTATATGCATCATTCTAAATGTAATTAATCCATTTATCTCCGTATAATAACTAAAGCTGCTTATTTGATGGAACAGGTAAAAAATCAATTTACAGGGTTTAACAGTTTGATTTTAAATTTACTTTAAAGCTGTATATAATTTTAAGAAGAGATTTAAATTATAAACAGGTTTTAGAAATTTGAGTAAAAGAAATGTGAACTAGACTTAGATGAAGATTGAATATCCAAATGAAGAAAAAGAATTCTGATTTGGAATTTAGTGAAGATATATTTTAGTCCAATTGTGTAAAATATACTCTAATTGAAGATGAATGGAATGTGTTCTAATCAAGACTAAAGCCAAAATATGTCTTCACCAATGATATCAAGTCAATATCAATTATCATGTTAATTTTTACTATTATCTTACTCGTATTTTATTAATAAAATTAACTTTTTTTTAACATTTTTAACCTTCAATTTTATCTTATTTTTTAAATAAATACATTTTACGTTATACTAATATAATTCTACTATTAATCATCATTTTTGTATGTGTCTAATTTAATGATAAAAAGCTTTGCTCCGAATCCAGACGAGTTAGCAATCTTCATAAACAAGAAGAACAACCAAAATATGAAATAATGGAGAAACAATAGCATCAAACGCCACAAAAGCGGAGTCCAGTGTCTAACACCACAAAACAAGGTTTTCCATCAAAGCAACTGGTGTTGGACGATACACAAATAGTTAGATGCTACAAAGTCAGAGAGTATCTTCATGTTGCAGGACTCGCCATTGCCAAGCGGCCAAATACAACGTTGGACGTCACTCTCAATATTCTTAATTTCCATAGTTCATAGTTACTTGTTTATGCACAAATTTACTTTATTGTATAAAACCTTAAATTATGAACCTATCTTTAGTCTATATTAATTATTATAATTGCGTGATTATTTAGTGTTGCATGAGTCTCTTGAAAAATCATATTCTGATCCTACCGGTTACTATTTGCAAGATTTGGTACACTGATAAAATATTAATAATCACTCACTAACAAATATCTCAACTTAGAGGAATCAAAAGATTTTTCAACCAAACTCCAAATAAAAAGATGTTTCTGTTCAGGTTGGCTAAGCATGTCTTAATTAAGTCCAAGATAAAGATCAACTAATAATGAGTTAATATTTTTCCAATCAATATACAATAGTGAAGTGAAGATATCTTAGTTGTGCTGTGGCTAAGTAAGAAAAGTGTCAACTAAAATTGAGTGATGCACCCAGGTTAAATTGATAATGGCTTATTAAGGATGTGCTTAATTATAATGTTTTAATCAAGACCATGTCAATTAAACCTCAATTAAGATCAACTTAATAATGTTTTAATAGAAATTGAGTTTATTATACTTCGACTAAGGTTGAGTCACTTGAAACCAACTATATATTATTGCTGTTAGATACTTAATTCAACAACACTATGTCTTATATAAAGATAGTTATGAGTTGAAGATATTAAGGACTACAATTTTCAAATAATATTAAATTATTTTTTTATAGTTATAAAGGTTACGAGACTAAAGTGACAACTTATTTTCAATCTATTTTAAAAATTACTTAAATTGAGACTAAGTGACTTAAAGACTCTTAAAGAGATTAATAAAAAAAAATGGAATGACTTGGATAGATAAAAGGTATAAAAGTCATGATTAGGTGCGGAAAAAAAAAGAGTAGACTAATAAAACCTGAGAAAAGAAATGCTTCAACTAAAAGTACATCAAATAAATATTAACAAATGATCTAATTGAGTATGAAAGAAAGGTAGATTAATAAAAACGTAGAAAAAAAATGCTTTCAACCAAAAGTACATCAAACAAACATTGAATTCATATATCTAGTTTAATAAATTGGAATTATAATCTAAGAAAATGGACTTATAGGAAATCAGTAATTTGAAATGAACTTAAAGTGGTTTAGCTTAAAGTTATTATGAATTGGTTTTAATCATTTGATTTTTTTTTTTCACAACTCTAATTATGTTTCATACTAATTTTCAGCATATACATAATAAAATGTTAATTATTTATTTTCTTGATAAATTAAAAAAATGTAAACACGTATCTAAAAAAAATTGATATGCACAATGCATTTTCAGGGTTCTGACCCAGCCAATATTTAGCCATACAACGTTTATTCATCTTATAAAAAAGAAAGATTTGAAGAGTCAGAAACAACCCATCATGTAACAGTGGTACTATTTAGCTACATTTCCTTTACTTTTTGGAAAATAATTTTCTCTCCATCCTTGGATGTTGGAATGGATTACTTTTGTTTCTACCCTAATTTTGGTAGACCCAATTAGTACTCTTGTGTTGTATGGCCTAAGTTTTCCATGCTTCTTATTGTAACATCACACTCAATGCCTCATCTCATCATAATAAATTTGGACGAGACAAGAAAAGAGGGTCTACCCAAAATTCCTAGCAAAAAAATAATCAATCTTTTAATTTGAAATCAATATTTATTGTCTTGTCTCTCAAATAATTAAAAAAAAATCTAAAAGTGATATATTCATTGTGAGAGTGAAGTTATTTTAGAAAATTAATATAAAAAAATAAATTATGAAGTTTGGAATAGAGGGAGTAATCTGTGAGAAGAAACCCTAAAAAGGCCAGTGTTCCAACTTGTAGTTCCATCTGAGAAGAGTAATGAGTAATGAATATGGTGCTAGTTGGTAAGCACGACGTGATGATCAATGAAAATGAGTTGTAGATTTGAAGTTTGGAGAGGCAACTTTGTCAAAGTAATGTACAAAGAAAGAGGAATTTGAAAGAAATTTGTGTAACTTGGCATTGACTTGAAGATATTCCTAAAGCTTGAACACATCTTATTCACATGGAAAGAGAAATATGGCATTAATTTCTCATTGTATGAGGTAATCAGAATATATTATTGTTCATTCTCTGCCATCGTTGAACATACTTGGGTTCTGTATATGATTATTTATATTTACTACTCCACGAGGAGAAGAAAAACTACACGGATATTCATATCAAATCAAACGCCAAATCCAGATTTCAGAACCATTAAGTCATTGACTAATTAATCTCAATTTATTTTTTTATGTGATCTCCTTCTAGTAGCACGCATGCTGGTTATATCAATCCAACAAAACCTTAATTGTCTTATATGGAATCAAATAAATAAGCCTTCACATTTTTCTCATTAGTTACTATTTTAACAAACGCGATAAATGGTTTTACATTAACTACACAGTTATTGGAAATAGACCGCAATACAATTTTACAGAAAAACAAAAATAAAACTTTTTAGGAATTCAAAGTTGCTTGAAAAACTATATTGTCACACGAAAATGATTTATTTATTGAGTCTTCCTCCCCGTAACTTGGTTCAAACTAAATTCCAACTCATCAAACGCAAAATTGTATGACCCGTTTACGTTTTTTGTTAAATAACTTTAAATTTTGTTAATGAGTAAAATTTAAATAACTTCTTTATAACTTTATTATCAAATTCAAAAAAGAAATAAAGATAAAGATAATAAAAATTACACGGTAAATCAGTCGTGGTAAGTGCAAGGTTTTGCCGTTTTCATTTTTAAAGTAAAAAATTTACTACATATATAATTTGTAATTGTACGAAATTATAACTTTTTTATATTTGGTACATAAACTTGTTTTTTAATCATATATGAATTCTTTATTATTTAATATATTTTAATAATTCTATTAATGTTAAAAAAAATATGTATGATTCTTTGATTTGAGTTGTTGATGACAATACTTTATCAAAATTTAAATTGTCTTATTACTCAAAAAGAAAAAGGAAAAATATACTTCCCTCTTGAATATTTATTCCTGTTATCTTAAAATATATCTTTCATTTGTTTAAAAATGGGAATGTATTACACTTTATTTTTTTATTTTGTTAAAATTGAATCTCTTATGAATAACCAATTTAGGCAAGATAGTAATGTGGGCCGGCTTGACCCGTAAAAATACAAATAGGGTTGGTCCACCCTGCATTTTAAACACGGATTGAAAAGTTTGGTTTGTCCTGCATAAGTGTGGACTCATGGGCCTGTCGGTCAACCCGTTTTTTTTTTCTTTTTTAATACTTATAATAAAACTTTCAATGTTCAACCAATTGAGAAACTTCAACAAACTCACAAAATTAAGCAAAAACTTTGAGGAATTGGATGATAAATTGATAATTCAACATTTTCATCATATTCATATTCGTATTTTGACATAGTATTATTCAAATTTTAGTATATTCAAAAATACATAATACTTGTATTTTTCAGTCATATAAGAATTTGGAACATTCATGCAGAAATGTAAAAAGAAAACCATTGAAATATACAAATGCAAGTTTTTTTTATGCGGGTCAACGGGCCACAGATTATGCGGAACGGGTTTTAGCGGTCCTACAAGTTCAATGTCTCAACCCGCCGGATCAAACCCTTATTGCCACCCCTAAATTTAGGGATAAAAAATAATTAACAAGGGTAACGGCATATACCCTTGTTACCATTTTCAATTTTCTATAAAAGAATCTAATAACATCCTTTGAAGATTAAGTTTTTTTCTTTTTACGTATATCTGTTATTCGTCATTTTTCAATGAAATACGTATTAATAAAAAATATTTTAACAATATATTATTTTTTTCATAAATTTTTATAATACATATTACTGAAATTTATTTTTCTCTATTGAATGTCATTTCTAACCTTTCATATATTAGCTAGCGTGACCCTTGTACCGAAAACTTTTATTATGCAAATGAGAAATATAAAATTGTAATCGTAATTAAAAAAAAAGATAAAAATAAAAAGAAGGTATAAATACTGATTTGGTACCCAAACTTTTTCGGAATTTTCATTTTGGTACCCGAACTTTCTGAATGTTCAATTTAGTACCCAAACTTTTTAAAGAGGATTATTTTAGTACATTCCGTTAAATACACTTTGAAGCCGTTTGGGACCTGTTGAGCTGGCAGTGTGCAACAGATACGTGGCAGAAATAAGGGTTCGCATAAAATGACTTGGATTGTATTTATTTGTGATCAAATTAAAGTGCCCCTTTTGTTGTGGAGATTG